>ENA-OPCC01000026-OPCC01000026.1-human-gut-metagenome-genome-assembly--contig:-NODE-26-length-65388-cov-4.161633_pt1 | contig 65388 bp, 39 predicted proteins | sample MGYA00241558_ERZ501467 | MGnify/ENA primary metagenome ERZ501467 (study PRJEB25962, sample SAMEA2042620) | human gut metagenome | biome: human gut; feature: human-associated habitat; material: faeces...
GGTTCTATTTTTATGAATATGTCTGCCAATATGCTGGGACTCGACAATGCCGCTACCCCCATGGGACTGAAAGCCATGAAAGAGTTACAGGAACTGAACCCTAAGAAAGACACCGCCAGTAACCCCATGATTATGTTCCTGGTGATTAATACTTCCGGATTGATCATCATCCCTATCAGCATTATGGTCTACCGGGCACAGATGGGAGCTGCACAGCCAACGGATATTTTCATCCCCATCTTGCTAAGTACCTTTATCTCCACACTGGTAGGAGTCATCGCTGTCAGTATTTCCCAGCGCATCAATCTGATAAACAAAGCGATATTGACACTTATGGGTTGCCTGAGCCTTTTTTTTGGCGGAATCATTTACCTGACAGCTACGCTTTCACGCGAAGATATGGGAATTTATTCCACCTTGACAGCCAATGTGATCCTGTTTTCTGTCATCATATTATTTATCGGCACAGGCATTCGAAAAAAAATCAACGTATACGATTCTTTTGTAGAAGGTGCCAAAGAAGGCTTCACCACAGCAGTCCGCATCATTCCTTACCTGGTGGCATTCCTCGTTGGAATCGCGGTTTTCCGTACTTCGGGGGCTATGGATATACTCGTTGGAGGTATCGGCTCCATTGTGGCATTCTGTGGGCTTGACACCGGTTTTGTAGGTGCACTGCCGACTGCCTTAATGAAATCACTCAGTGGAAGCGGTGCCAATGGCTTGATGATCGATACCATGAAGCAATTCGGACCCGATTCATTTGTCGGTCGCGTGAGCTGTGTGGTTCGCGGAGCTTCCGATACCACTTTCTATATTCTGGCTGTTTACTTCGGCAGCGTAGGCATCACGAAAACACGTAATGCGGTGACGTGCGGACTGATTGCCGATTTTGCCGGAATCATTGCAGCAATTCTAATCAGTTATTTATTCTTCTTTTAAAATAAAAACAATTATGGCCGTAACTTATCAAACAGAGGGTGTCAAAATGCCCGATATCAAGAAACGCGAGACTACCGAATGGATCAAAGCCGTAGCTGCCACTTATGGGAAAAGAATCGGTGAAATCGCCTATATATTCTGTTCGGATGAAAAAATACTGGAAGTAAACCGCCAGTACTTGCAACATGATTACTATACAGACATCATCACCTTCGACTATTGTCAAGGTGACCGTCTTTCTGGAGATTTATTTATTAGCCTGGAAACGGTAAAGACTAACTCAGAGCAATTCAACACGACTTATGACGAGGAATTACACCGTACCATCATTCATGGAATCCTCCACCTTTGCGGCATTAATGACAAGGGCCCCGGAGAGCGGGAAATCATGGAAGCGGCAGAAAACAGGGCATTGGCGATAAGGAAACAATGATACTTGAAAAATAATAAGATGGAATGGAGTAATTCCTACATATTTACTCCACTCCACCTTTACAGGTAAACTCAAGTTCAGGTTATTTTTTTAGCAGACACTTTGACAAAGGAATATAAACAGAGAATTGCCAGTTTGAGAAACGGCTATCTTTAAAAGCCGAAATCTTATTATTTTTCACAAGTCCTTGTTTATAAGAGAAGGCAAGTTCAGCAGGCCCAAAATCATAGCCAATTTTAGCCAATACAGGAATATCAAATGTTCTTGTTTCCCATATATAATAGGTTGGTTGTACTCCCACACCTACATGAAGTCCTTTCACTATTTGAAAGTTACATGTTCCTGCCAATGACAAAGACAAATTCTGTTTATCACCGGATGGTCCACTATATACTGTATTCTCCTCAGTAGGCAAATAGCTAATTCTATAATCACACTTACTATATCCAAACAGTGCGTCTACATCATAAAAAAAACGTCCTTTCTGAGGCACCAAACGAAAACGGTACCCGGCTTCCAAAACAACTTTCCGGTCTAAAAAAGAACTTCCTTTATCTACAGGTAAACCACTATAAACACTTGGAGTATGAGAAGAAATATGCCCTCCGCCTATACCCAGAATGATACCACTACCTTTCTCTACCTGTTGTCCGAAAACAGCTATCGGTAAAGACAAAAACAATAATAAAATTAATTTTTTCATAATCTGTAACTGGTTATTATTTAACTATTTTATCTGTATCTACCGTCAACCGATACTCTCCTTCAATTCCCTGGTAACGAATTTTCATGTCATAACCATAACAACGTGTACCGGAAGGAGCAATCCGGTCTACCGCATCAAAAGTTACAACTCCCTTACCACGTTTAGTAGAAGTTACAGGGAATATTGTTTTAGAGCCAGATGCATAAGTCAATGTCCCTATCAACGTCGCTTCTGAACGATATTTTTTCCATCCTCCCATAATTGCTGCTTTATTGAAGTGTACGTTCACCGTCGTAGTAAAATATCCTCCCTTCATACTAACCGAGGTATCAACCCACATTCGTCTATCATTATCAGTATTATACACCTTCGGGATACTATTTAAGTGTATTTTTTGCTGTAGCGACGGGTCTGCAGCAGCACCACGTGTTGCAGTGGCATTAGGACAAAGCAAACCGAGCTCCAACAAATCTTGAGGTGTTTTTATATCAATATAGTTGACTAATTTACCATCAATCATAACATTACCTTCCGGATTAACCAGTTTAGCTATATTTTCATCACTTACCGGCAAAAAGAAAGAATAATCATCTTCATATTCCGGAAAATACAAATGTGGAAACATCTTCTTAAATTCATTATATTTTTCTTTAGATGTATAATACTCTTCTTCAATTTCCCATGCTGCTTCATATTCATCATAAAGAGACTTAAAATTTACATTTGATCTCGTCTGTGGTCCCCCCTGCTCTACTGCCTCTACAGCGGCTTGGAATTCAGCAATATCACTAAAAGACAAAATACCGGACTCTTCATTCACAATATTTACATTAGCCATCCCCTGAATGTTTTCTACATCATTACTACACGCGGAGAATAATACAGCAAAAGAAATTGCTGCAAACAAAAGTTTCTTCATGATAAAATAATTTTTAGTTGTCAATATTTGAAATATAAATGTCAAAGCTATCAAAATCTCGTTCTAAAAGGATAGAGAAAGAAGTACCCGTTATAGTATCATCAAAAACCGTCTGCCCTGCTTCAGAATCCACAATTTGTATCTTCATATTATTCAATGGAGAACTAAAACTTAAGAACAGTTGATTATCTTCAATATAACCGCAAGCAACAGGTAAAATATCTCTCCGGTTTTCTTCTGAAAAATGCGTATTCGTATGCACATTATGCTTTTTCTTCATGACAGCCATAACTGCATGCTCCATGCCATATACCTCTCCAGGCAATGCCAACAGTTGTAGGAGTATAAGCCCTGTAAATAGAACGTCCTTTCTTACTTTCATTGTTTCATATCGTTTTTATTTTGACTGCAAAATTACCCCATTTCTCCTTCTAAAAAGAAGAAACGAGATAACATAAACAACATTATAAACAACAGATTAACAGGTAGAAAGCAGTCAGGCACAATAACATTTAAACCTTGTCAGCCCCCCACAAAGCTTCCAAAAGGACTTTATTCAATTGGTTTCAGCCATTTTCTTTTTCAATCGTAAACGCCGCTGCGCCACAATTTGCCTACTCACATTACCAAAACAATAAGCTATGGTTTGATCGTCAAATTCACAAAGTTTCAAACAACAATAAATACAGTCATCATCGGTTATTTTAGGATAGGTATCCTTAAGGTATCGGATATAATCATCATAAATATCAAATAACACACCTTTCAATTGCTCCTGTTCTTTGATAAGAAGAACTTTCGGATCCCTTTTCACTCCATCTTGCCCCGGCTTAGCCTGAGTGCTCAATTCTTGAATACGCTTAAAAATAGAAGTCTCTGCAAACAGACAGTTACGCAAGCGTGCTTTTTCATCAATGACACGGCACAATTCTGCCTGTTTCAAAGCTATTTCCTGTTCACGCTCCATGTCAGACTGTTTTAAAGCAGAGATTTGAGCCTCTAAACGTTCTATTTGTAATTGAGATAAAGCTGTTTGCTCATTTAAATGAGCTATACTCTGTTCGTACAGCAACTGGGCTATTCGACGTCGCCTATAAATACGTTGAAAAATGATAGCAATAACCAGCACAAACAAAACTCCTCCATAACAGAGCTGCTGAACTAAAAGCCTATGCCTTTCCTTTTCTTTTGCTACCTTTGCTTCTGAATCATATTTATACGCCAAGCGCTCAATATCGGAGGCTTTGTTTAACGAAAAAATAGAGTCTATATTATCGCCATAATAGGACTGATATTCAAAAGCTCGTTGATAGTTACCCCTAATCTTCTCAACCTCAGCCAAAGAATACGACGCTAATATCTTCCTTTTAAAATCAGCAATATCAAGTGTACGCTTTAAATAATATTCTGCAGAGTCTAACTCTTGTTTATCCAAATATAGTTCCCCAAATGTTAACCACAAACTATAGTAACTAATAGAATCATTCTTCTCCGTCAGATAATTTTCGGCCAAACGAGCATACATAAATGCAGAGTCAACATTCTCACAATTTAGGCTCATACGTTGGTATATATTACTCATAAAAACAGAATCTTTCAAAGCCAATGCTAACTCTAAGGCTTGATCGAGATAAAACAAAGCTTCCTTTTCTTTTCCTTCAACAACACGCACCCATCCCATATTCGAAAGAGAATATATTAATACTTTATGGTCATTCAGTAAAGAATCACATTGATAAGAGCGATAAAACGCATCAAACGCTTTCTGATAAAGAGATTGATGTAAATAAATCGATCCCATATCTTCATATAGCATTCCTTTCAGCTTTAATTCCTCCTCGGTATTTCCTTCAACTCCCTGCAAAGCAGTAAAGTAACTCTTCAAAGCCTGTTCAGTCATATTCATTTGTTTTTGGATCCGCCCTTTATAAAGCCAAGCTTTAGCCCAATTAATACCATCTTTTTTAGCATAATAATCTAGTGCGGCATCAATCAGTGAATCACAGGGAAGAAGTGGCAAAAAGTTTTTATCAGTAGCCTGTGTCAAAAGTAAACTGAAATATGCTCGGTCACCCGCTGAATAAGTAGAAACATCAAGTTTACGAAGATAAGCCAACGTACGTTCAGGAGATATCTCCATCAAAGAATCGGCATATCTCAAAGAATACGGATACGGTGACGAAGAGCGTTGACAAGAAACTACTCCGCTCACTAAAGACAATAAAAAGATAAAACCGACAAATGTCTTATTCATAATTATAACGCTTTATGATGACAAACTTACGATTCTTTTCAGCCACTTCCAAATTTTTCAAGGGAAGACAACTGTCTATCTGTCATTCTGTATTTTTAAACCTTTCTAAAACGCTCTATTTCCGTCCAACCGGAAACAATACTCAAAAAAACGCTGGCATTTTGAATTAGATAAATTCAATAAGATAAGAATTTATACCCTTCCCAAGCAAAAAGACCAAACAGGAAACCAGAACATGGATATTAGAAAGCAAAAAATAGATGCATTCAACAAAAAGACATTTAATAGCATAAACACTTCTGATGAATTTCAGAAAAAGAAAAGGTGTTTTTTACACTATTAAATAGCTTATTGAGTGTAAAGTTCATCCTCTTTTAACAAAAAACCAACTTCATGCTAATACGATGTTAACTTCGTACTTGGAAAGAATTAGTATCTTATCAACAAAAAGTTAACTTCCCGAAGGTATGAAGTTAACTTCATTTGACCGCCTACGCTCCAAAAGAGCCCCAATTGCTCATATTTTTGGCTATTGAGAACATTTCGTCCCAAATAGCGTTTTTTAAAACGTTCAAATCACAAACGTTTTGACAGTAAAAAGGCAAAATTAAGATCTTATCGATAAATCAAATCATTGGTTTGTGATACCTATAAACACTTAAAACTTATTGCATAAAACCCGCAACTGGCAACTTTTTCGTAACTTTGCGCGGTTAAGAAATAAACATTGATTCAATGGATTTTAAGTACGACGTTATTGTAATTGGTGCCGGACATGCAGGCTGTGAGGCTGCTGCAGCGGCAGCAAATTTAGGCTCAAAAACCTGTCTTATCACTATGGATATGAACAAGGTGGCGCAAATGAGCTGTAACCCTGCTGTAGGGGGGATTGCTAAAGGACAAATTGTACGTGAGATAGATGCTTTGGGTGGCTACATGGGATTGGTAACAGATCAGACAGCTATCCAGTTCCGTATACTAAATCGTTCGAAAGGACCGGCTATGTGGAGCCCGCGTGCACAGTGCGACCGGAATAAATTTATCTGGACCTGGCGTGAAATATTAGAAAATATACCTAATTTACATATCTGGCAGGATACCGTAAAGGAAATCATCGTTGAAAACGGAGAGGTTGTGGGACTGAAGACTTTCTGGGATGTGACGTTTCACGCCAAATGCATCGTATTGACTGCAGGAACTTTCCTGAACGGACTGATGCATGTAGGAAAAACAAAACTTCCGGGTGGACGTATGGCAGAACCGGCCTCTTACGAATTAACCGAATCCATCGCGAAACATGGCGTTGAATACGGACGAATGAAGACCGGCACTCCTGTACGTATTGACGGAAGAAGCGTACATTACGAACTGATGGACACCCAGGATGGCGAATGCGACTTCCACAAATTCTCATTCATGAATACCAGTGTGCGACATCTTAAGCAATTGCAATGCTGGACATGCTTTACAAATGAAGAAGTACATGACATTCTGCGCAACGGCCTATCCGATTCTCCCCTTTTCAACGGGCAAATACAAAGTATCGGACCACGCTATTGCCCGAGTATCGAAACAAAGATCGTAACCTTTCCCGATAAAGAACAGCACCAGTTATTCCTTGAACCGGAAGGAGAAACTACGCAGGAATTATATCTGAATGGATTCTCTTCATCTTTGCCGATGGATATACAGATAAAAGCACTGAAGAAGGTTCCCGCTTTCAAAGACCTCGTTATTTATCGACCGGGATACGCTATCGAATACGACTACTTTGATCCAACACAACTAAAACACACGTTGGAATCGAAGAAAATCAGAAATCTCTTCTTCGCCGGACAAGTAAATGGTACTACCGGATATGAAGAAGCCGGCGGACAAGGTATCATTGCAGGTATTAATGCACACATCAATTGCCATGGCGGGGAGCCTTTCACCTTAGCAAGAGATGAAGCATATATTGGCGTATTAATCGATGACCTCGTGACTAAAGGAGTTGACGAACCTTATCGCATGTTTACTTCACGAGCCGAATATCGCATTCTTCTTCGCATGGACGATGCAGATATGCGACTCACAGAAAGAGCATACAAATTGGGGTTAGTAAAAGAGGACCGCTATGCTTTATTAAAGAGCAAGCGTGAAGCAATAGAAAGCATCGTAAACTTTGCCCGTAACTATTCAATTAAAGCTGCATTAATAAACGATGCACTTGAAAAATTAGGGACTACTCCCCTACGCCACGGATGCAAGTTGATTGATTTGATTAATCGTCCGCAAATTACAATAGAGAACATCTCCGAACACATACCGGCATTTAAACGCGAATTAGAAAAAATCACAGATGAAAGGAAAGACGAAATTCTGGAAGCTGCAGAAATTCTAATCAAATATGAAGGCTACATTGGACGGGAACGCATCATCGCTGACAAGTTGGCGAGACTTGAAAGTATTAAGATAAAAGGCAAGTTCGATTATGACAATCTTCAATCACTTTCGACTGAAGCCCGGCAGAAGCTTAAGAAAATCGATCCCGAAACAATAGCGCAAGCAAGCCGGATTCCCGGTGTTTCGCCAAGCGACATCAACGTATTACTGGTCCTTTCCGGACGATAGGGCACTTGCGTTTCACGTGAAACAAAACATTTAAAGAAACGATATAAAACAATGATTATGAGCAAAGAGAAGCTTAAAAAAAGCATCCGGGAAATACCGGATTTCCCAATACCCGGAATTTTATTCTATGATGTCACTACACTGTTCAAAGACCCGGAGCGCCTCCAAGAACTCTCGGATATTATGTACGAAATGTACAAAGACAAAGGGATCACCAAGGTAGTAGGTATCGAATCACGGGGTTTTATTATGGGTCCGATTCTCGCAACCCGCCTCGGAGCAGGATTCATACCTATCCGTAAACCCGGGAAACTCCCTGCCGAGACAATGGAAGAAAGCTATGACAAAGAATACGGCAAAGATACAGTGCAGATACATAAAGACGCCTTGAACGAAAATGATGTAGTATTATTGCACGATGACCTGCTGGCAACCGGAGGCACAATGAAAGCTGCCTGTAATCTCGTAAAGAAACTCCATCCGAAGAAAGTATATATCAACTTCATTATTGAATTAAAAGAGTTGAATGGGGAAAAAGTATTCGAAAACGACAAAGACGTAGAGGTACAATCCGTATTGTCGTTATAAATAAAATGAATATATTTGCAGGGCATAGTGATTATCACTATGCCCTTTTTTATGAATACAGATCAAGAACTTAAAACCAGCGAATACTTAAAAGGGATTGTTTCAAACCTTCCTGAAAAGCCCGGCATTTATCAATATCTGAATGCCGAAGGCACCATTATCTATGTAGGAAAAGCAAAAAACCTGAAACGAAGAGTTAATTCCTATTTCAGCAAAGAACATCAACCCGGAAAAACCCGTGTATTAGTAAGCAAGATCGCAGACATACGCTACATCGTGGTAAATTCAGAGGAAGACGCGTTACTGCTTGAAAATAACCTGATCAAGAAGTATAAGCCGCGTTACAATGTCCTGCTGAAAGACGATAAAACATATCCGTCCATCTGTGTACAGAACGAATACTTTCCAAGAGTATTCAAAACCAGGCGTATCATCCGAAACGGTTCATCCTATTACGGCCCATATAGTCACGCTCCGTCCATGCATGCCGTACTCGATTTGATAAAGCATTTATACCCTTTACGCACATGTAACCTAAACCTTTCACCTGAGAATATTCGCGCAGGGAAGTTCAATGTATGCCTTGAATATCACATCAAGAACTGTGCCGGACCATGCATCGGACTGCAATCACAAGAAGAATACCTGAAAAACATCTCTGAAATAAAAGAGATCCTTAAAGGGAATACTCAGGAAATAAGCAAAATGCTGTACCAACAGATGCAGGAATTAGCCGCTGAAATGAAATTCGAGGAAGCACAAAAGGTGAAAGAAAAATACGCATTAATCGAAAATTACCGTTCGAAATCCGAGGTTGTCAGTTCGGTACTGCATAACATAGATGTATTCTCGATCGAAGAAGACGGTGAGAAATCAGCTTTCATCAACTATCTCCATATCACAAACGGAGCTATCAATCAGGCTTTCACTTTTGAGTACAAGAAGAAACTGAATGAAACAAAAGAAGAACTGCTCACATTGGGCATTATCGAAATGAGAGAACGTTACAAAAGCGCTTCGCGTGAGATTATCGTTCCTTTCGATATAGAAATGGAGTTGAACAACGTCACATTCACCATACCTCAGCGAGGCGATAAAAAGAAGCTGCTGGAACTATCTCTACTCAACGTAAAACAATATAAGGCTGACAGGATGAAGCAAGCTGAAAAACTGAATCCCGAACAACGCAGTATGCGTTTGATGAAGGAGATTCAGCAGGAGCTACATCTGGACAGATTGCCGATGCAAATAGAATGTTTTGATAACTCAAATATCCAGGGGACAGATGCAGTGGCAGCCTGCGTAGTCTTTAAAAAAGCAAAGCCATCAAAGAACGATTACAGAAAATACAATATCAAAACAGTTGTAGGTGCCGATGATTATGCCTCAATGAAAGAGGTTGTCAGAAGACGATACCAACGCGTCTTAGAGGAAGAATCTCCCCTGCCCGACCTGATTATCACTGACGGTGGAAAGGGGCAAATGGAGGTAGTCAGACAGGTAATGGAAGAGTTACAACTGGACATCCCTATTGCCGGGCTTGCCAAAGACCGCAAACACCGAACTTCTGAAGTACTTTTCGGTTTCCCACCTCAAACAATCGGCATCAAACAGCATAGCCCCTTATTCCGGCTATTGGAACAGATCCAGGATGAAGTACACCGCTTCGCCATTACTTTCCATAGAGACAAACGTAGCAAACGACAGGTATCATCCGCTCTGGACAGTATCAAGGGAATCGGGGAGAAAACGAAAACCCTCCTGCTGAAAGAGTTCAAAAGCGTAAAACGTATCAAAGAAGCTTCTATGGAAGAAGTGGCCACGGTAATAGGTGAATCGAAGGCAAAAATCGTAAAAGAGGGTCTCAATAATCGCTAAAAATAGCTATCTTTGCAATAGTAAAGATTAAGCAATATAATTCGAATGAGAGTAGTTATACAACGCGTCAGCCACGCTTCAGTCACAATTGACGGACACTGTAAATCCGCAATTCGGGAAGGAATGATGATTCTGACAGGTATTGAAGATACGGACGGACAGGAGGATATTGACTGGCTGTGCAAGAAAATCGTAAATCTCCGCATCTTTGATGACGAAAACGGAGTTATGAATAGATCAATCTTAGATGCGGGAGGTGATATATTGGTAATCAGTCAGTTTACGCTACACGCATCTACAAAAAAAGGAAATCGTCCATCCTATATTAAGGCCGCCAAACCGGAAATATCAATCCCGCTTTATGAACAATTCTGCAAAGATTTGAGTTGTGCATTAGGGAAGGAAGTGGGAACAGGAGAATTCGGAGCCGATATGAAAGTAGAATTATTGAACGATGGGCCTGTAACTATTTGTATTGATACCAAAAACAAGGAATAATGACATTAGAAGAAGCACAGAAAGCCGTCGATTCGTGGATACACGAATACGGTGTACGTTATTTCAGCGAACTGACCAATATGGCTGTTCTCACGGAAGAAGTAGGCGAATTGGCCCGCATTATGGCTCGCAAATATGGCGATCAATCTTTTAAGGAAGGCGAAAAAGACAACATCAGTGACGAAATAACAGACGTACTCTGGGTGCTCCTGTGTATCGCGAACCAAACCGGCGTAAACCTCACAGAGGCATTTGCACGAAATCTGGAAAAGAAAACTCAAAGAGATAATAAAAGACATATCAACAATCCAAAACTGAGAGAACATGGAAATGAATGATACTCCTCAAGACAAGTACCTGACCGCTCTGGCTAAGTACAACACGCAACTGAACGATGCTGACGTACAGGCTCAAGTTGCAGCATTAATCGATAAAAAAGTACCGGAGAACAATACGGAGGAGGTAAAAAAATTCCTTTTCAACTGTATTGATCTGACCACACTCAATACGACAGACAGTGATGAAAGTGTCATGAGATTCACTGAAAAAGTGAATCAGTTCGATAATGAATTTCCTGATCTGAAGAACGTTGCGGCAATCTGTGTATATCCTAATTTTGCACAGGTGGTAAAAGACACACTCGAGGTGGAAGGTGTAAATATCGCTTGCGTATCAGGAGGATTCCCCTCTTCGCAAACATTTACTGAAATAAAGATAGCAGAAACCGCAATGGCAGTGGCTGACGGAGCCGACGAAATAGATATCGTGATTCCTGTAGGGGCATTTCTAAACGGTGACTACGAAACGATGTGTGAAGAAATTATGGAGCTAAAGGAAACTTGTAAAGAACATCATCTGAAAGTAATCCTTGAAACAGGTGCTCTAAAGACTACCTCTAACATTAAAAAAGCTTCTATCCTATCGATGTATTCCGGAGCCGATTTCATCAAAACATCCACCGGAAAACAGCAACCGGCAGCAACTCCGGAAGCAGCTTATGTAATGTGCCAGGCCATCAAAGAATACCACGAACAAACCGGAAATAAAATAGGTTTTAAACCTGCCGGCGGTATTAACAGCGTAAATGATGCCTTGATTTATTATACCATTGTAAAAGAGATATTAGGTGAAGAATGGCTCAGTAACAAACTGTTCCGTTTGGGAACCAGTCGTTTGGCAAATCTGCTCCTGTCTGAAATCAAAGGCGAAGAACTGAAATTCTTCTAAAGGCTACATTAGCAATCAAATATGTCATGCCGTGTCGTCCCCTTTATTAATGTGGGGTGACACGGTATTTTTATTTAAGAAAAACTAAAGTTACCTATAGAGAAGTCAGAAGATTTTTCTATCTTTGCGTTGATATTAGCCCACAGAGAATAGGCTAAATCATTGTATTAGAGAACGTTTCAATTATTATCTTTTTCCTGGAATTCGGCAAAATTCATGTTATGAAAGGTAATAAGCAAACGGGTCTCACGCACTTTCACGTATATACTCTTGTTATATATCGAACGGAGCGTGAGACTGTTGCTTGTATCATCATAACGGCTTGCCGAAGCCCCAGGAAAGATACAGAGCAACAGTTCTCACGCTTTTCGGTTAACAAAGAATTAAAATAAACAAGAGTATGACAGAACAGGCATTATTTCAACAATTCAACCGGAACCAACAAAGGGAGAGTTTAGACAAGGCAAAGGAAACCGGATTATTTATCAGTCTGATTCCAAGTCTGCAAGAGCATTTCTATGTAGATAGTCTGACAACAGGAGCAAACCAAGAAACCCTCTCTAAACTTCTTCAGAGAAGTCCAAGAATCAAAAACGAAACGGCTGTTATTGAAATGATTCACTTCCTGCATGATGAAGGCGACCGTACTTCATTCAGTATTCTCCTACCCTTTCTACTGTCAGAATATGCTCCCAAAGAACTGGAGGAAAAACTACGGGAGCGTTTTTTCGGCATTGAACTTTTCATACGAAAATGCAACAACCTACACAATTTTATCACTTGTACAAAAGCTGGTCAGGCTGTTGAAATCAAAGAAGAAGACTTAAAAAAAGGGGTATTAGCATGGGATATGGGAAGAATGGTATGCCTGGTACGGATAGCCTACGATACCGGATATATTAATGAAGACCTTGCGTGGAATTATATTTGTTCGGCGGGCCAACAATGTATGCAAGCTTTTAGCAATTGGACTGAAGTAGGAAAAAGTTTCCTTTTGGGACAAGCAATGGAGGCTTCTGAAAAAGAAAAACAGGAAAGAAATATTAGCCTCTACCGAAAAGCGACAGAAGATGAAGAAAGCCCATGGAAAAAAAGAACACTGAAATAAAAAAGTTATTTATCTCGATCAACGACATAATCCACATATGTAATCAGGGCAGTCTTTACTGCCGAATCCGGGAGTATACGCAATAAATCAAGAGCGCGTTCTTTATATTCGTACATTACTTTTATGGCATACTCTATCCCTCCGTTTTGTTTGATAAACTCAATCAAACGGGCTATTTCGTCTACTGTAGCCGTACCATCCTTCACTTTGAGAGCCATTTCCTGCGCCCATGCATCATTAGTAGTATTAAGTACATACAATGCTGGTAAAGTCAACTTACCCTCCAGCATATCGTTTCCGGTAGGTTTACCAATCTCTTTACTCTCAAAATAATCGAAAATATCATCTTTTATCTGGAAGCAGATTCCAATATTTTCGCCAAAAAGACGCGCAAATTCAGCCTTTTCATCGGTTATTTCTACCGAAAGCGCTGCAGCCTTGGTACATGCTGCAAAAAGAGCAGCTGTCTTCTTGCGGATAACATCAAAATAAATCGTTTCGGAATATTCCCGGTTACTGACATTGGAAAGTTGCAGTATTTCTCCTTCTGCCAGATCTTGTCCTAAACATGCTACCACACCGATAATATCATGGTTGCGAGTGCGCTCGGCATGTACCAGACTCGTTGCCAAAAGAAAATCCCCCACCAATACCGCTACTTTATTATTAAAAATGGCATTTACTGACAGTTGACCACGACGTTCCGTGCTTTCGTCCACTACATCATCATGCACCAGACTTGCCGTATGAAGAAGTTCAAGGGATACAGCTGCATGTAAAGTAGCAGGCTTTATTTCTCCATAAAGCTTTGCTACAAGCAACACAAGAATAGGGCGCATCATCTTACCATTCCTCTGCCGGATGTGAGCAATCACATTATTAAGCAAAAGATTTGAACTGGACAGAGAACTATCAAACAGATTTTTGAAATCTTCCAGCTCCGTAGTAATCGGGGACTTTATTAAAGATAAGCTATCCATGCACACACTATTTGAGCACAAAAGTAATAATAAAACGGTTAATACGGTATTTTTTTGTACTTTTACCATGAAAAAACTGAAAAATATGAATCAAAACAGCAAACTGTTCCTCTTAGATGCTTATGCTCTTATATATCGGGCGTACTATGCGTTCATAAAAAATCCCCGCATTAATTCCAAGGGATTTAATACATCGGCCATACTGGGATTCGTTAACACTCTGGAAGAAGTATTGAAGAAAGAGAACCCCACTCACATCGGAGTTGCATTCGACCCATCAGGCCCCACGTTCCGCCACGAAGCTTTTGAGCAATACAAAGCCCAACGCGAAGAAACTCCGGAAGCAATCCGCCTTTCCGTACCTATTATAAAAGATATCATCAGAGCTTACCGAATTCCCATCCTCGAAGTGTCGGGATACGAAGCAGATGACGTAATCGGGACTTTGGCAACAGAAGCCGGGAAACAGGGTATCACCACTTACATGATGACTCCCGACAAAGATTATGGTCAACTGGTAACAGATCATGTATTCATGTATCGCCCCAAATATGGAGATAAGGAATTTGAGGTAATGGGGATAGAACAAGTAAAAGCTAAATTCGATATCCAATCTCCGGCACAGGTTATCGATATGCTCGGACTGATGGGTGACTCCTCCGATAATATTCCGGGATGCCCGGGAGTAGGAGAAAAAACAGCTCAGAAATTAATTGCTGAGTTTGGCAGCATTGAAAATCTCCTTGAACATACCGATCAGTTGAAGGGAGCATTGAAGACAAAAGTTGAAACGAACCGGGAAATGATCATTTTCTCAAAGTTCCTGGCAACAATTAAAATAGATGTACCGATCCAACTCGACATGAATTCACTTGTCCGCGAACAAGCAGACGAAGAAGCACTCCGCAAAATCTTTGAGGAGCTGGAATTTCGTACATTGATGGAACGGATATTCAAAAAAGAATCATCACCGTCCCCCTCTCCTGCCGGACCACTGTTTAGTCAAGAAAATAGTCCCATTCAAGGTAATCTCTTCGAAGAATTTACGCCCGACACTCCAACTGAAGAGAAAAAATCAAATCTGGAAAGCTTAAATTCATTAACCTACGACTATCAACTCATTGATACTGAATCAAAAAGACAGGAAATAATTAAAAAATTGCTGACATCAGAAATTCTTGCGTTAGATACGGAAACAACCGGAACAGATCCGATGGATGCAGAGTTGGTCGGAATGAGCTTTAGTATCGCCGAAAATCAGGCATTTTATATTCCGGTACCGGCGGGACGAGAAGAAGCGACTAAAATCGTTCAGGAATTTGAATCTGTTTTCAAAAACGATAAGTCACTCAAGGTTGGACAAAACATAAAGTATGATATGCTCGTTCTTCAGAACTATGGCATTGAAATCCGAGGCAGACTCTTTGATACCATGGTGGCACATTATGTACTCCAACCGGAGCTTCGGCATAACATGGACTATCTGGCAGAAATCTACCTGCATTATCAGACGATCCATATTGAAGAGTTAATTGGACCGAGAGGAAAAGGACAAAAAAACATGCGCGACCTCTCTCCCAAAGATGTTTATCTGTATGCCTGTGAAGATGCAGATGTCACGCTTAAACTAAAAAATATCCTGGAACAGGAATTAAAGAAGAATGATGCTGAGAAATTATTTTATGAAATAGAAATGCCTCTTGTTCCCGTTCTTGTCAATATCGAAAGCAACGGAGTCCGTTTAGATACGGAAGCATTGAAACAATCGTCAGAGCACTTCACCACAAGATTACAGAGTATCGAAAAAGAGATCTATAACCTCGCCGGAGAAGAATTCAACATTGCATCCCCCAAACAGGTAGGAGAAATACTGTTCGATAAATTGAAAATAGTAGAAAAAGCTAAAAAAACAAAGACCGGACAGTACGTCACCTCAGAAGAGGTCTTAGAAAGCTTACGCAACAAACATGATGTTATCGGTAAAATATTGGAATACAGAGGGCTAAAGAAACTATTAAGCACTTACATCGATGCTCTTCCACAACTGATCAATCCAAGAACAGGCCGCATACATACCTCATTCAATCAAACTGTTACTGCAACAGGAAGACTCAGTTCCAGTAACCCTAATCTGCAAAACATTCCGATCCGGGACGAAGATGGCAAAGAAATCCGTAAAGCCTTTATTCCCGATGACGGTTGCAGCTTCTTTTCCGCCGACTATTCACAGATTGAATTACGTATAATGGCGCACTTGAGCGAAGATAAAAACATGATTGATGCTTTTCTCAGCGGCTATGATATTCATGCTGCTACAGCGGCTAAGATCTATAAAGTAGATATAAAGGAGGTAACTGCAGACATGCGGCGTAAAGCCAAGACTGCCAACTTCGGCATCATTTATGGTATTTCCGTTTTCGGTTTGGCCGAACGTATGAATGTAGACCGCAAAGAAGCCAAAGAACTGATAGACGGTTATTTTGAAACTTATCCGCAAGTAAAAGCCTACATGGACAAAAGTATTCAAGTGGCGCGTGAACACGGCTATGTTGAAACCATTTTCCATCGCAAACGCTTCCTGCCGGATATCAACTCACGCAATGCGGTAGTGCGGGGATATGCAGAACGCAATGCAATCAATGCTCCGATACAGGGAAGTGCAGCGGACATAATCAAAGTTGCTATGGCCCGTATTTATGAACGTTTTAAAGCTGAAGGCTTGAAAGCTAAAATGATTTTGCAAGTACACGATGAACTGAACTTCAGTGTACCGGTAAAAGAAAAAGAGATAGTAGAGCAAGTGGTTATTGAAGAAATGGAGAAAGCCTATCGTATGCATGTCCCTTTAAAAGCAGATTGCGGATGGGGTACAAACTGGCTGCAAGCACATTGATAACAATCATTAACCATTCATTCAAAAAGCTGCTTAAAAAGCATCTAAAAATACTTACTGTTTATATAAATATCCGGCAAGCTACCTGCCGGATATCTTTTTTCTATTAAATGGATCAAAAAGTAATCTCAACCGGAAGCCAACAATTGACAATATGATAAAAAAACTTCGGGCTTTATGCATTTATATCCATTTTATATGTAACTTTGTCGCCGTTAAAACCAACTAACATTGGAAATTTGACAATTCAAAGACTTAAAAACAGATATCATGAAAACAACAGGATTTTTAAAAACAGCAGTATTATCAGCAGTTCTTTTAGTAAGCAGCATTACAGTTTGTGCACGGAACTATGATAACAATCTTATTTATAACTCTGAAGAAGAAAACGGCATGCTTGTAGGACAAACCGTTTACAAAATGGAAGGTTCTTCTTTGGCCAATTACATGAAATACAACTATAAATACGATACCAATAAACGTATGATCGAAAGTCAGACCATGAAATGGAACAGCTATAAAAATAACTGGGAAAATGATCTGCTCGTTCGCTATACATACGAAGGCAAAACTGTTACTACAAACTATTATAAATGGAATAACCGGAAACAAGAATTTATACTGGCTCCGGAAATGACTGTTACAATGGATAACCCTAATCTATAGTTCTCCAATACTTTACTCTCTTAAAGATCTAACACAATACATACTCTGAAAAGACCGTTGCAGTAGCTTCGGTCTTTTTTTGTGTCACGTGAAACATAAAAGAGTAAATCAAAGAAATGACCTTTAAAAGTACCCCTATAAAATAGCCGGAGTTTTTTCACAAAAAGCTCCGGCTTTACCCAACCAGTTAACTATCAAGAGAATTGTTTAATACTGTTCATCTCAGTATTTTTTAAGAGAAATCGTACCTCACAAAGATACAAGCAAAGAGAGAGTACAACAACTCCTCTTTATCTAAAAATAGGATATATGGTTGCAGACAAGGTATAAATGGCAAAATAAAAGCTTATCTGACAGAAAAACCTTAAATTATACAGAAGCGTTCTTGCAGCTCCTTCAAAAATCCCCGTGAAATAACTAAGTCCTCTTTATCACTAAAAGGAGGATAAAGCAGGCACTGCTTACTTTTAATCATTGCCAAATAATTGATGTTGATTATAGCCGACTGGCTGATCTGTACGAATGCATCGGAGTAACCGGTTATATCTCCAGCCGTTGTATTTTTCTTCAAACAAAGCTTTGTTTGATTAAAAAGCTCCACTTGCCACAAGCGCTTATCTTTCAAATATTCAAAATATCCTATTTCTTCAAGACGGAGAAATCTGAAACCTGTCACTGTACTGATCATAAATAGATCCCTACCGGGAATTAAAGTGCCGACAGCAGAAGAGAAAGAGGGAATGGGTTGGGCAGCAACCATTGTTTTACGGTAACGCTCAATAATCAAGTTCAGTTCTTCAGTATCATAAGGTTTCAGCAAATAATCGAAGGCTGACTCACGCAGAGCCTGCAGCAAATATTTATCATAAGCAGTATAGAAAACGACTTTCATGTCCCACAAGACCTGCTCACGAATCTCACTAAGCAAACGGATTCCTTGAATATCAGGCAATTCTATATCCAGGAACAAAAGGTCAGGATGTATATCCATGATAAGCTTCTTCCCTTTTGCCCCATTGCCGGCTGTCCCTTTTATCTCCAGATCAGCCTGCATTTCCAGATCCCGACGCAAAGCCTCAATAGCAGCCTTCTCATCATCTATAATAATCACCTTATACATATTTCCTATCTTTATAAATTGTAAGAATAGCCAAATGGTATATAGACTAAAACCTGTGTTCCGGTCTGCCCATTATTCGCCAGATTTTTTATCTCGAAACATATCTTCTCTCGATTTTTATCATTCAATAGCTGAATGGTCTGATAAAGTACCTTCAACCCTGTTCCTGTCCCACGCGCAGATGACATAGTTTGTGGTGAATATCCACGCCCATTATCACAAATATCAACCAATATACCATTGCCTCTCCGGCAGACTGATATGCGGAGCGACTTTAAACCTTCGATTCCGGACAGCCCATGTTTTAACGCATTCTCTACCGGTATCTGTACAATCATTGAGGGGATGATCACTTGTTGAATATCCAAGCCCTCTTCGATCTTTATATCCATTGAAAAATCATCTCCGAGCCGTCCCTGCTCCAGACGAATATAGGTTTTCACAAATTCCAGTTCATCATAAAGAGAAACGCTAAGTTTCTCCGTAAACTCCAAACTCTTACGAAGCAGCCTGACCAGCTCCGTAAGATCATCACACAAAGCCCCGTCACCCTTAAACTGACTAATCTCACGATTCAGCACATTAAATGTAAAATGGGGTGAAATACGGTTTCGAATATTCTCCATGCGAAGACGCCCGATCTGATTGATATGCCGTTCCTGAAGAAACATACGCTTCTTCTTCATATACCAATAAATACATCCTGCCACGACAACAGATACAATACAAACCAAAGCCCATAGATATGCTGTCAGTTTCAGTTCCTTCATCTCCCCTCTTTGTTTCTCAATCACCAACTCTCTACGCATCACAATCGTATCCTGCCGATAACGCATATCCAATTCTGCAACGCGAGTACGAACCCGTTCATTGCGAATAGAATCATTAAGTTGAAGATCGTATTTCTGATATTCATAAGCCTTTTTATAATCCCCTACCCGTTCGTAATAATGCTGAAGGTAGTGATTACGTATGTTTATCATATTGGCATCTATATGTCCATAATTGGCCGAGCGTTTGATAATTTGTCCGGCAAGAGCCATATTCCCCTTTTTAAGTGCAAGCTCAATCATTTGTGTCTCTATGTAATAGAGCGCCGATTGATTCCTGATTTCGGAGAAGAACCTATAACTTTCGTCCAGATATAGTTGCGCTGAGTCCAGTTTATTGGTTATCACATAAAGCTCACCGAGATTTGCCTTACAAAGATTCTGCTCAAAAACCATTTGCGGATAAGACTCTACCACATCCAATGCACGACTGATGTAACAGACAGCCTGGGGGTAATCTTTCTTATAATAAAAATGATTTCCCCGGTTATTCAGATAAGTCCATTTCTCAGAAACGCTCATACGGTCAAAAAAAGCCCCGGCCAACTCATAATAATGATTGGAAAGTTCAAAGTCGCGCAATTCCATGTATGTCTGTCCGAGACCATAGTAAACCGGAAACTTATTACGATCCGGTAATCCGAGGGAATCGCAAAGAAACAAGGCCCGGCGATAGTAATACGCAGCATACGTATAATCTCCTTTATGAACATTGGCATCAGCCAGATTTATGCATAAGTCCGGCAGATAGTCCGGCTCCTTTCCCTGTAACCTTTCTTTGTATGCTTTTTCATAGGAGATGATTGCAGAGTCGGGCTGAGTACGCTGCATCAGAACGTTACCCTCTATATTATAAACGGTAGAAAGCAAATCATGTACCTCCGGTGAAGGTGTAACCCTGTCGCAAAAACGCTTAATAAACTGATTATAATACAGGATTGAATCAAAAACCGCCGTAACAAAATAAGATTTGGAATAGAATGATAAAAGACGGTAATAGGATAGGCTGTCAGAGGTGCCCGATAAGGCTTGTCGCAACAGATGACGTGAATATTGAGTATTGGTAAACAATGAATCCTGGGCGCACCGTTCCACAGAGTCCGGACTCATGCCCGGAAAAGCTAAATCAGAATGGCTTGTGTTTTGTTTACAGCCCGTTAACAGTAATAACAAACAAAAAAATACAATTGCCCGGTTTGTTTTATGCCTCATTGTTTTGATTTCACGTGTAATACCCAACAAAAATACATCCTTTTTTTAAATTCGATAACAAACGAACTACTTTTTATGCGCAATTATTCATATCTTTGTAGCCAATATAATTAGAATAGCCTCATAATGAGTCCACTGAACTTCACTCACATCCTGACACAAACAGTCGATGAGCTATCGGAAAGCGAATCATACAAAGGACTGTTTCACCAACATAAAGACGGTGAGCCATTGCCCTCGCCACGGGTATTGTGCGATGTTATCGAATTAGCGCGCTCCATTCTCTTCCCGGGATATTACGGAAACTCAACAGTCAACAGCCGCACTATCAACTACCATATCGGTGTCAATGTAGAAAAACTGTTCAATCTGCTCACAGAGCAAATTCTTGCCGGATTGTGTTTTGGCAATGGTGACCAATGCAATGAATGCACCGAGTCGAAACGTGAAGAAGCGGCTCGTCTGGCGGCTAAGTTCATCAGTAAACTCCCCCATCTGCGTCGTGTTTTGGCCACAGATGTGGAAGCAGCCTACAATGGTGACCCTGCCGCACAAAGTTTCGGTGAAGTGATCTTCTGCTATCCCGCCATTAAAGCAATCAGCAACTATCGCATCGCACACGAACTCCTGGAATTAGGAGTACCGCTAATTCCGCGTATCATTACCGAAATGGCACACAGTGAAACCGGAATCGATATACATCCGGGTGCAAGAATCGGCACACATTTCACCATTGACCACGGTACCGGTGTGGTGATCGGAGCCACAAGTATCATTGGCAATAACGTGAAACTCTATCAGGGAGTGACACTGGGTGCAAGAAGCTTCCCCCTGGATGCTGACGGCAAACCGATTAAAGGTATTCCACGCCACCCCATTCTGGAAGACAATGTGATTGTCTACTCCAACGCTACCATTCTGGGGCGGATTACCATCGGACGTGACGCCACCGTAGGCGGTAATATTTGGGTAACCGAAAACATACCGGCAGGAGCCAGAATCGTACAGACAAAAGCAAAAAAATAATATAATTAACAACATTAAAACGCCGGTCGCACGGTCCATAACCGGAGCATTAACACACTGGCATGTTATCCATTTTATGAGCGAACAATTTGAAATGATTGCCAAAACCTTTCAGGGACTGGAAGAGATACTGGCAGGGGAATTGACAACACTTGGAGCAAACGACGTACAAATAGGACGCCGTATGGTTTCTTTTACCGGTGACAAAGAGATGATGTACAAAGCAAATTTCTGCCTGCGTACTGCAATCCGTATTCTAAAACCCATCAAGCACTTCACCGCAAAAGATGCTGACGCTGTTTACGAACAGATCAAAGCCATTCGCTGGGAAGAGATCTTGGATGTAGACAAGACTTTTGCCGTTGACGCAGTAGTATTCAGCGATGAATTCCGTCATTCCAAGTTCGTCTCTTACAAAGTAAAAGATGCCATTGTCGACTATTTCCGCGAATTGAACGGAAAGCGTCCTTCTGTACGCATCAGCAAGCCGGATGTACTACTGAACATCCACATTGCACAGACCACCTGTACCCTCTCACTCGACTCTTCGGGTGAATCACTTCACCGGAGAGGTTATCGCCAGGAAGCTGTAGAAGCTCCACTGAATGAGGTTCTGGCAGCCGGTATGATTTTAATGACCGGATGGAAAGGCGAATGTGACCTGATTGACCCAATGTGTGGTTCGGGTACTATTCCTATCGAGGCAGCTTTAATTGCGCGTAATATTGCCCCGGGAGTGTTCCGAAAAGAATTTGCTTTTGAAAAATGGGGAGATTTCAATCAGGATCTGTTCGACCGGATATACAACGATGACAGCCAGGAACGCGAGTTCACCCATAAGATATATGGTTACGACAATAACCCGAAAGCCAATGAGATAGCAACTCATAATGTGAAGGCAGCAGGAGTATCGAAAGACATTATCCTGAAATTGCAACCATTCCAGCAATTTGAACAACCGGCTGAAAAGTCGATTATCATAACCAATCCCCCTTACGGAGAACGTATTTCCACCAACGACCTTCTGGGACTGTATAATATGATCGGTGAGCGACTCAAACATGCTTTTGTCGGAAACGACGCATGGATACTATCTTACCGTGAAGAATGCTTCGATCAGATCGGTCTGAAGCCAAGTATAAAAACCCCGTTATTCAATGGTCCTTTGGAGTGTGAATTCCGTAAATATCAGATTTTCGATGGTAAATATAAGGAATTCAAGAGTCAGGAAGGTGGTGATGAAAACAGCGAACGTGCTCCAAGAGAGAGAAGAGAATTCAAGCCACGTCGGGAAGAAGGCGGATTCAGAGGAGAAAGAAGACCACGTGAAGAACGTAGTTCAGGATACGGAGACAGAAAACCGAGAGAATTCAAAGGGAATCGTGAGCCAAGAATCGAGAAACCTCAGGAAGACTAAGCTATTTCCCGACAGAAGCCTGTAAATGGATGAATCGGCTGCCATCCGGCTCTTCGTACCTGAGCACATCGTTCTTGCCCGGATAAGCGCTGTCATCCAGTCAAGAACGACGAACTTGGGCAGAGTACAAATCAAAGGATCTAAATAATGATAAAGCAAATCATGAAAACCAACAGTAAACCAAAGAATGCTTTATTAGTAATGCTCTTATCTTTACTAATACCAAACGTTATGGCACAGGAACCGAAAACGCCGACCTTGGAAGATCTGATCCCAGGCGGAGCCACCTACCGTTTTGCAGAGAATCTGTCCGGCCTGCAATGGTGGGGCGATGAGTGTATCAAACCGGAAATAGAGGCAGTGTTCATGATAAATCCCAAAAACGGGAAGGAAACACCACTAACCACCCGTAACATCGTAAACAGGACGTTGGAAGCCGGCAAACACGGTAAATTGCAACACTTCTACAACGTCAGTTTCCCATGGCCGAAGAAAAGCCTGATGCTGATCAGCCTGCCGGACAAATACATCGTTTACGATTTCGACTACCGCGAGATTACCAGTACACGCCCAGTGCCCAAAGAAGGTGTCAACAGAGATTATCAGCCTGAAACGGGGCATGTGGCCTATACCATCGGCAATAATCTTTATGTAGACGACAAAGCCGTAACCAACGAACCACAAGGCATCGTATGTGGTCAGTCTGTCCATCGTAACGAATTTGGAATCAAAAAAGGAACTTTCTGGAGTCCTTCGGGCAATCTGCTCGCTTTCTACCGCATGGACGAAAGCATGGTAGCCCAGTATCCTTTGGTCGACATCACCACTCCTATTGCCGAAGTCAACAACATCCGTTACCCGATGGCGGGAATGACCAGCCACCAGGTGAAAGTCGGCATCTATAACCCTGCTACCGGGAAAAGCATCTATCTCAATGCCGGAGACCCGACCGACCGCTATTTTACCAATATCAGTTGGGCACCGGATGAAAAGAGCCTCTACCTGATCGAACTGAACCGCGACCAGAATCACGCTAAGCTCTGCCAGTATAACGCCGAGACAGGCGACCTGATGGCTACTCTCTTTGAAGAGGAAAACGAAAAGTATGTAGAACCTCAAGACCCGATTATTTTCCTGCCTTGGGACAGCAGCAAGTTTATCTACCAGAGCCAGAAAGACGGCTTCAGCCACCTCTACCTGTACGACACAAGCGGCAAGCAACTCCGCCAGTTGACCGAAGGCGAATGGCTGGTTAAAGAGGTGCTGGGTTTCGATGCCAAGAAGAAGGAGATTATCATAGCAAGCACGGAGTTCTCACCCTTGCAGAGCAACCTGTTCCGCGTGGATATCAAAACCGGGGCACGTACTCCTCTGGGCAGTGGCGAAGGCGTGCACAGCGGCAAACTAAGCCCTTCGGGACGCTACCTGATTGACCAGTACAGTTCTCCAAGCGTTCCGCGCAGCATCAATATCCTTGACGTACAGAGCGGTAAAAGTGTCAACCTGCTCACGGCAGCCGATCCCTTTGCAGGCTATAAGATGCCAAGCATCGAAACCGGTACCATCAAAGCGGCAGACGGCAAAACAGACCTGTATTACCGCCTGGTCAAGCCGGCAGACTTCGATCCGAACAAGAAATATCCCGCCATCGTCTATGTATACGGCGGCCCCCATGCACAAATGGTCACCAACGGTTGGCAGAATGGGGCACGCGGCTGGGACATTTACATGGCCAACAAAGGCTACATCCTGTTTACCGTGGACGGACGCGGAAGCGACAACCGCGGACTCGACTTTGAGAACGTCACTTTCCGCCAGCTGGGCATTGAAGAGGGAAGAGACCAGGTGAAAGGAGCCGAATTCCTGAAAAGCCTCCCTTACGTCGACGGAAACCGCATCGGAGTACACGGCTGGAGTTTTGGCGGACACATGACCACTGCCCTCCTCCTCCGCTATCCCGAGATCTTTAAAGTAGGTGTAGCCGGCGGTCCGGTCATCGACTGGGGATATTACGAAGTGATGTACGGCGAACGCTATATGGACACACCGGAAAGCAATCCGGAAGGCTACAAAGAATGTAACCTGAAGAATCTTGCCGGTCAACTGGAAGGTCACCTGTTGATTATTCACGACGATCATGACGATACCTGCGTGCCACAGCACACCCTCTCGTTTATGAAAGCCTGTGTAGATGCCCGCACTTATCCCGACCTGTTTATCTACCCGTGCCACAAGCACAACGTAGCAGGCCGCGACCGTGTACATCTGCACGAGAAAATCACCCGGTACTTTGAGCAGAATTTATAAAACCTGTGAAGTCCACCGCATCTATACAAATCATATATAACAGTATAACTTATAATAGCACAAAGATGAAGATATTATTACTTGGCTCGGGCGGCCGCGAACATGCACTGGCATGGAAAATTGCCCAAAGTCCGAAAGTTGAAAAACTGTACATTGCTCCGGGAAATGCCGGAACAACTGCCGTAGGCGAGAATGTCAACATCAAAGCAACCGATTTTGAAGCCATCAGCGCTTTCGCTCTGAAAGAGAACATTCAAATGGTAGTAGTAGGCCCCGAAGATCCGTTGGTAGAAGGAATCTACGACTACTTCCAGAACCGTCCGGAGCTAAAGCATATTGCCGTTATCGGTCCTTCGGCTCAAGGAGCAGAACTGGAAGGAAGCAAGGAGTTTGCCAAAGGCTTCATGATGCGCCACAACATCCCCACTGCCCGCTACAAGAGCATCACCGCCGACAACTTGCAGGAGGGACTCGACTTCCTCGCTTCCCTCGAAGCGCCTTACGTACTGAAGGCCGACGGACTGTGTGCAGGCAAGGGCGTGCTGATTCTCCCCACACTGGAAGAAGCTCAGAAAGAGCTGAAGGAAATGCTGGACGGCATGTTCGGCGATGCCAGCGCCACGGTAGTCATTGAAGAGTTCCTCAGCGGCATCGAATGTTCCGTATTCGTGATGACAGACGGCCGCCACTATAAGGTATTGCCCGTAGCCAAAGATTACAAGCGTATCGGCGAAGGCGACAAAGGCCTCAACACCGGCGGTATGGGCAGCGTTACTCCCGTACCTTTTGCCGACGAAACATTTATGGAAAAAGTACGCACCCGCATCATCGAACCTACCGTAAACGGTCTGCAGGAAGAAGAAATCGGCTACCAAGGCTTCATCTTCCTGGGACTTATCAACGTGAAGGGCGAACCGATGGTGATTGAATACAACGTCCGCATGGGCGACCCCGAAACCGAAAGTGTGATGCTACGCATCAAGAGCGACCTGGTAGACCTGCTCGAAGGCGTTGCCCAGGGCGACCTCGACCAGCGTACACTGGAATTCGACCCACGCACAGCCGCTTGCGTCATGCTGGTGAGCGGAGGATATCCGGAAGCCTACGAAAAGGGCAAGGTGATGACCGGATTCGAGAAGGCTGCCGAAACAGACAGCATCCTCTTCCATGCCGGAACAGCCACCAAAGACGGACAGACCGTAACCTCCGGTGGCCGTGTCATCGCCGTCTGCTCCTATGGTGAAACGAAGGAAGAAGCCTTGCAGAAGAGCTACCGCGTGGCCGACATGATAAACTTCGAGAAGAAATATTTCCGTCGCGACATCGGATTTGACTTATAAATGAGAACGAAGAGATTCCAGAACCGGATAACGGCAGGGCGGTTCACACTACCCACCGCTATCCTGATTTCAGTATCCTGCTGGATACTGACCGCTGTTCTGTTGCCCGAGACGGAGACACAGCAAAGCGGATATTCCCTTTGGGAAACATTCTGCGACTTCTGCATCCCCACCTGGGCAAACCGTCTCTTCAGCTTTATTCTGTATGCCGTCATCGGGTACTTCCTAATACAGCTCAACAATACGTTCGCCATCATCCGGATGCGGGCATCGGTACAGACTTCTGTCTACTTCCTGCTGATATCCGTCTGCCCCAGCCTGCACATGCTGTATGCGGGAGACTTGGCAGCCGCCTCCTTCCTGGTGGCACTGTTTTTCCTCTTCAAGAGCTACCAGCAGGCACGGCCCACAGGCAGTCTCTTCCACGCCTTTGTCTTCATCGGACTGGGCAGCCTGCTTTTTCCGCAGCTCATGCTGTTTGTCCCCATCTTCTGGATAGGTGCCTACAACTTCCAGTCTCTCCAACCCAAAAGTTTCTTCGCTTCCTTGGTAGGATGGAGCGTACCCTACTGGCTGTTGCTGGGACACGCCCTCTACTACGGGCAAATGGAACTCTTCTGCCAACCCTTCCGCGAGCTGGTGACCTTCGCTCCCACCCGGTTCGACTATCAGCCGTGGGAACTCGCCACCCTCGGGTATCTCCTTGTTCTGTTCATCGTCAGCGCGGCACACTGTCTCATTGCCGGCTATGAAGACAAGATACGCACCCGAAGCTATCTACACTTCCTCATCCTGCTGAATTTCTGCATCTTTGTCTATATCGGACTGCAACCGGTATTGAGTGTCCACCTGATGTCCTTCCTGCTCATCGGTGTCAGCATCCTGGCGGGACACTTGTTTGTACTGACAAATAGCCGCAGTTCCAATATATTCTTCATTTGTGCATTTATCGGATTATTCATTCTATTAGGATTCAACATATGGACGCTTTTGTAGATACACTCGTACAGCTGCTGATTGACTGGGGATATGTCGGTCTGTTCATCTCTGCCCTATTGGCAGGAAGCATCATTCCGTTCAGTTCCGAGATAGTGATGGTAGCACTGGTCAAGGTCGGTCTGAGCCCGGCACTGTGCGTACTCTCCGCCACCTTGGGAAATACGCTGGGAGGCATGACGTGCTACTACATGGGACGTCTGGGACGTATAGACTGGATTGAGAAATATTTCAAGGTAAAAAGGGAAAAGATAGAACGGATGCAGCATTTCCTCCAAGGGAAAGGGGCACTGATGGCTTTCTTCGCCTTTCTGCCTTTTGTGGGAGAGGCCATAGCCATTGCACTGGGCTTCATGCGCAGTAATCTGATGCTGACCACCACGTCCATGTTTGCAGGGAAACTGGTGCGCTACATAGCTATGCTGTGGGCACTGCAAGGAGCCATTTCGATGATGAATTATTGACATGTAGTGAGTTTGAGCAATAGATGTATAGATACAACGCGTTGGATGTATAGATGCAACGTGCTGGATGTATAGATGCAGCACGCTGGATATATAGGCGCAACAACACGCTGAATCACAGATAATTAAACTAAATAAAAACATTCAACAAAAGCAGAAGTGATGCAACGAATCATAGAGAAGACGGAAGACGGAAGTGCGACACTGTTTGTACCGGAACTGAATGAACATTATCATTCGGTAAAGGGGGCACGTACAGAATCACAGCACATCTTCATCGACATGGGACTGAAAGCATCCGCTACTGCCCGCCCGCATATCCTTGAAATCGGTTTCGGCACCGGACTGAATGCCCTGCTTACACTGGAAACTGCCGAAAAGGAAAAGAGACCTGTGCACTATACCGGTATCGAACTCTATCCGCTTGCATGGCCGGAGGTGGATGCGCTAAAATATAGCGACAATCCTCTGTTCGAGGAACTGCATCGGGCTGCGTGGGAAGAAGAAGTTGCCATAACTCCTTATTTCACACTGAGAAAAGTGCGGGCAGATGTCGAAACAATAAGCATTGACAGTTTGTTAATGATTAATAAATCTCCGTTCGATGTTGTCTACTTCGATGCCTTTGCACCCGAAAAGCAACCGGGAATGTGGGAGGAAAAAGTCTTCCGGAATATCCATGCCGCCATGAGCACTGATGGCGTGCTGACCACCTACTGCGCCAAAGGAGTAGTACGCCGCATGCTGCAAGCCGTAGGATTCAAGGTAGAGCGTCTCCCAGGTCCCCCCGGAGGGAAACGGGAGATACTGAGGGGAAGGAAAGAGGAAGTGATAAATGGATAAGGAATAGTTGATAATGAATAGTTGATGCCCCCTGCCACAGCGCAGCCAAATTGTAAATTGTAAATAGTAAATTGTAAATGAAAAAGTTTTGTTTTTTACTCCTCATAGCCACCTTGCTCTTCTCGTGCAAGCAAGGAGGCCAACAGAACAAGAAGAATGACGATAAACCCGTGATTACCGTCACCATCGAGCCGCTGCGGTATTTCACCGAAGCCATTGCCGGCGATGAATTCACCGTCGTCAGCATGGTGCCCAAAGGTTCAAGTCCGGAAACCTACGACCCCACGCCCCAGCAGCTTGTCGACCTTGCCCAAAGCAAGGCCTATTTCCGCATCGGCTACATCGGTTTCGAGCAGACATGGACGGAAAAACTGACGGACAATGCTCCCCACCTGCAATTCTTCGATATGTCCGAGAATGTGGAACTCATTCTGGACGATACCCATGCACATCATCATAAAGACGGGCATGTACACGAAGGCCATACGCACGCCGGTGGTGTGGAACCCCACATCTGGAATTCCACCATCAACGCCCAAATCATTGCCGGAAACATTCTGAATGCACTCTGCGCCATAGACAAAGCCAATGAAAGCGTCTACATGGAACGTTACAACGTACTCATCCGGCAGATAGAGCATACAGACAGCCTCATCTGCCAGATGCTTTCCAGCCCGAATGCCGACCGTGCCTTCATGATTTATCATCCGGCACTTTCCTACTTTGCCCGCGACTACAACCTGAACCAGATTCCTATCGAGGCAGGTGGAAAGGAGCCCTCCCCCGCCCATCTGAAGAGCCTGATAAACTCCTGCAAGAAGGAGAAGGTACGCATCATCTTTGTACAGCCGGAATTCGACCGCCGCAATGCCGACCTTATCGCCCAGCAGACCGGAACCCGGGTAGTGGCTATCAATCCCCTCTCATACGACTGGGAGGAGGAGATGATGAATACGGCCAGAGCGCTTGTAAAAGAGTAAACGATGATTCTGTCCATTTAACGAAGAAGAAGCTATGCCTGCATCCCCCATTATAGAGATAAAGAACCTCAGCGCCGGATACGATAACCGGACCGTACTGCATGATATAAACCTGACTATCTACGAACGTGATTTTCTGGGTATCATCGGTCCCAACGGTGGTGGAAAGACTACCCTTATCAAATGTATACTGGGACTGCTGAAACCCACTACCGGGGAGATTCTATATCACTCCTGCCCTCCATCCCCCTCCGAAATTGCCAATTGTCAATTATCAACTGTCAATTGTCAATTATCCATGGGTTACTTGCCCCAGTACAGCAGCATCGACCGGAAATTTCCCATCACCGTAGAGGAGGTCATCCTTTCAGGACTCAGCAGCAAGAAGCCGCTGGCTTCACGCTTCACCGCCCGACACCGCGAGAAAGCCTCTGCCGTGATAGCCCGCATGGGGCTGGAAGGCATGGAGCAGCGTGCCATCGGCGCTTTGAGCGGCGGACAGTTGCAACGTGCCCTCCTGGGCCGTGCCATCATCTCCGACCCGCAGGTGGTGATTCTCGACGAACCCAGCACATACATCGACAAGCGTTTCGAAGCCCGCCTCTACGAACTGCTGGCAGAGATAAACAAGGATTGCGCCATTATTCTCGTCAGCCACGACATCGGCACGGTGTTGCAGCAAGTCAAGTCCATTGCCTGCGTCAACGAAACCCTGGACTACCATCCCGATACCGGCGTTACGGAAGAATGGCTGGAACGCAACTTCAACTGCCCGATAGAGTTGCTGGGGCACGGGACACTGCCGCACAGGATATTGAAAGAACACAAGCATTCTCACGGATGACTGGAAGCAAAGGAGGCCGACCCATTGTAGAACCGACCTCCCGTTACCCTTCCGAATAACTATCCGACAATCTTCTTACCCGTCATTTATATTGGAAAGCCTTATACGAATGGGGTAGTAATGACAAACGGAAAGAGTTCTTTGGTGTCACCGGACGCCTGCTCTGTACGGGTTCGGCAGGAAGGGGAGCCAGAATATCTCCATTCTCCAGATTTTCCAACCTCGTCACCTCATCATCGGTAACAATACGCACTTCCACCGGTTCATCATTGAAGTTCTCCACCACCAGTGTTTTATTGTCATACACAAACAATCCGACTTTGGAGGGAGCCTCCAGATAGATATCCATATCCCTACTCATAATGCGGCGAATCTCATTCAAGGCTTTTGCCGGAAAATCATATAAATTTCCCATATCATCGGGAATGGTCAATACATATAGATTGCCGGCGGCATAGGGAGCTCTCAACAAAATAGGATACCCCGATACTCCTCCCGTCAACGGACGGCCCGCACTGACTACTTCCCAAGCATCATTCGTATAATACTGAACCTGCGGTATCAATAAATCGCGTCCGGCTTGTCCATATCGGCCAAAATCATTGACAAGAGCTTTCAAATCGGTACAACGCAACTCTACTATTTCGGCAATTTTTTCAGGAATGGCTTTCAGCAAGCCGCTTGTAATCACCACATCCCGTCCGCTTTGCAATTGCTTCCTAATGTCGGTCATGAGCTCCGGAGCTTGAGCCGCCTGGGCAGTCAGCAGCACCACTTGTTGGTCTTTCGGAAAAACGGGACGTATATCCATCGGCAAACCTATCATGCCCAGATAATTCTGCAAGAAATCATCACCCGCCACATGAAAAGGCTTGTAGGACTTGATGCCAATGGGGTTACCCAACTTACCTACCAGTTTATCAGTCTGTTTCAATACAACATCCGCAATGCGTGCCATGGTGGTAGGCTCTATGGAAGTTCCGTTCTTCTGCCGGATAGGGGCAGTCATCTCATCATAATTAAAGCTGGTGCCCATGCCCTGCCAAGGGGTACGGAACCTGGGAGACAACTTCACGCCCAGAAGCTGGTTATAGGCAAAGAGAATGATTTCGGGAGCCTTGGCAAGCATGGTCAGATGCAGCTGCTCAGCATAGCGGTCCATACCCAGATTCAGTCCACCGGAGTCCACCCATCCTCCACCATTGTAGCCCGGACGCAGATTATCAAAATAACGGATAATATTATAGCTTAGATAATTCTGCAGATGCTGGTTGCCGGCAGGGTCCCTTGTTTCGGTACCCGTCCAGACACCGTCAAAGAGTTGGGGACCTTCCTCCAGATTAAAGCCCAAACCTTGGAAATGGTCGTACCAGTTGGGATACTTGATGATTACCTTTACACGAGGATTCACCTTCTTGGCAGGTTTCAGCACAAGGTCGCGCCCGGCTTCAGTCATCAGCTTCAAACGGTATTCCGTCCAGCTCTGCGTACCTTTGGCTTTTATCTCTATGTCCGACTTGCAACTGGTGAAGAAAAAGTCATCCAGAATAAACTCGTCAAAGTGCTTTGCCGTATGTTCTGCAATCTTTCGCACCATCTCACGATGCTCGGGATTGGAATAGCAGAACGTCTCGAAACTGTTCGCCTCGTTGATGGTGTAGGTAATTCCTCCGGCAGTCTCTATTCCCCGGTCATGGAAAAATTTCTTAGCTTGCTCCAGGGTGGCGTCATCCACAATCAGTAAATCACGATGTGTTTCCAAATAAATCTTGTCCACTTCCAACTGTTGTGAAATCACATTCCAAGTCGAATCCAGCCAATGGATGTCCTTCATCTTGTCTACCTCGTAGGCACGTACATAGACCGATACCTTAAAATTGTCATAAGCTTTTGCCTGCATGGCCATAGTGCAGACCATGCAGAGCAGAAAAGCTACAATTACAAACTTATCTACCTTTATTTTACTGTTCATTACCATTCAATATTTTCTGAGATGCCAATACCATATACATAAACCACGTAGCATGTCCGCCCAAACAGTACTCACCTTCCTGCCATAAGAACGGGAAATGAAGTAATTCGGGCAAGTCGGGACGAATCAGATTTGTACCCGGAGACACTCCACCCGGAATATAAGACCAGTCGGCACGGTTGACACCATAGGCGGCTTTCACCGTTTCGGCACCGACTCCCGTTACAAACGCTGCCTGATTACGTCCCGGATGCATACCGAGCAGGTATTGGACAGCATTGAAAATATAGTCCGGTGCAAACAAGTCAGGATAGGCAGCATGCAGGTAACAGTAATTGTAGCCCAGATGCTGGGGTTCCCATGAACCGGAAGAACGGTTACCTCTGTCATGCGGCACTCCATACGGAGTTTTACTGCTATACTCCTGATACATAGCCTGCAACTCCGGCAGTGCTTTGCGAACAGCCTTGCTGAAACGTGCATTTCCCACAGCTTTGTCGAAACGTCCGATGAACCAACCCGTCTGACGGATATTCTTGCAGATGAAATCCTGCTGCTGCAAAACGAAATCACGGTACTCCACTTCCTTTGTCGCCAGATAAAGTTCTACGGCAGCATGTACCTTGGCTGTCAGCACCCGGTTGTTGTCGCAGCGGGTAATCCTGAACAATTCACGGGCTATCTCCAGACAATCCGCTCCCAATGCATCGTTATGTCCCTTCAAGACACGTGAAATACCTGCCAGCCAAGCGGCTACCTGAAGTTCCCTACCAGGGTTGTCTTCCGTAAACACCCAGCGGTCGTCGGCAGTCCCACTGACATGGTCTGTATGGGCCGACGCATCACCCAAGTGTGCATACTGGCGTACGGTAGGACACAGAATCCCTCTGTAGAGACGCCCCAGAGCCTTCCAACCCGCCACTATCGTCAAAGCACCGTTTTCCACCTGCTGCAACAAGTCATTCTTTCCATCCGGCTGGTGAATCTCGACTATCTTCTTTTCAAAATCTATGGAAGTCTCGTCCCAATAGGTACCAAAGTTCTCACAAGCCATGGCAAGTATATAGGCCTCGCCTGCCTGGGATTCCACACGCAGGTCATAGTCCCCCGCATCGTGCCATCCACCCACATTCAGCCCTGGAACCAAATCACCCGGCTGGTACTTACAAAGAGTAGAGGTTCCCTGAGTATATCCGTCTATATGGTTGATATCGGTTTTGGCCATACGTGCATCGTCATGATGACAGAAGTCATGCCATACACGGTATTTTTCGTTCACACGCATGTGGCACATCTGTACCGGCAAAAAGTATTCCACCTCTGCCTGCCAGATACCCTTGTCCCACACATCTTTGGCAATGCGGAACACCGGAGAAGCAGCATCGCCGTACATTACCTGATAGAGCCCTTCTTCCGTCACTTCCGTGAAATCGAACTGCAGATAGTGGTAGCGTTGGAAATCTCCCCAATCCTTGGCAGCCTGCTGCTTTACCAGTTTCCTGCCATCGGCAGCAATGCGATAAAGGGCAGGTTGCTTGAAGTCTGTATCCCGTTTATCCAACTCTATGACAGCCACTTTCTTCTGTCCAGGATGGTAACCTACTTGAGAGGCTTGCACCACCGGTGCATAACGCCAGTCTTTAGTGACTGTCGGACGGATTATCCATTTCACCGCACCTTCCTTTGTCCCTGCCGGGAACTCCGAACGGAGCACAAACCAACCGTTGTTATGATTTATCCTTCCATCATACAGCAGCAAGTCTCCTTTCTCACTTTCAATCGTAATCTTTGCCAAATCATCCTGAGGATTGAGTACAAACTTTTTCCCTGCGGCCAAAGGAGCAGAGACGATATCATCGGCAATCATCGGGTTATAAGTCTTTCTATCCAACAGCAACTGGTCCAAATCAGCTTTCCCGTCAGGGTTGAAATCTCCGATATGCTCCATATTGGAAGACTGTTTCATGGTGGGCCCCATCGCCTGGTGGGGAAAGACTCCCGTCCGGTTGTCCATAATCCACGGCTTGCCCAGCAAAGTGGAAGGTACCAATTCCAGATTAAAGCCCAACTTGCCGGCAAACCGCTCGGGCACTGGTTGGTCCAAATCAACGGTCAATACCAGATAATCCTTCTCGCCTTTGACCTTAATGGTATAGCCAAAAACAAAATCCGGATAAAGCATCGGATTAAAGCCTGCCATGTGTTTGGCCGAATCCGGATAACTCAATGTGACACGGATTTCATTGTCAGCCTCATCCACCACCCGGCTTCTCATCTTGGGCAATCCCTGCCACTGCCCTTGCGAGATTTCAAAGCGCACATCTCCATTGGCAGCCCTGCGGTCTCCATTCAAAACAAGGGTCAGTCCTCCCTGGTGTCCTTCAGGGTAGACGTCACTGAACACCATCACATTGGCCCCGCCATTCTCAAAATATCCCGATGGATTGATTCTGAAATCCTGGGCGTGCAGCCCCATACAAAGCATCAGTGATGCTGCACCTGCTATAAATTTCTTCATAAATACTATTTTAAACGATTATGTATTTCTACTCCCAAGCGTACCGTATGATATGGGCAACGCCACATACTCACTTTGGGAGTATCCTTCTTGGGTTCTCCATCAAAACAATCACTGTACCATTCACCGTATTCCCGGTCTATCATACAGTCCTTTACGAAAGTCCAAACCGTATCGGCCGATTGCAGATAAACGTCATTCCCGCTGATTTGCCAGGCATTGACACAAGCTATCATCGTTTCAATCTGGCCCCACCATGAGGCATGCCCGGTTGTTCTTCCGCCCTTCTTTTCATACATCATATACCCTTTGTCACTCAGTCCTTCCGCCAAGCAAGCATCCGTCACATCCAGCGCAAGCCGATTCGCCCTATCCATCAGTTGCCGGTCTTCTAACACACGGGCAGCCTCACAAAGCAGCCATCCCGCCTCTACATCATGTCCATAAGAGTCCATCTCAACCAGACTGTTCCATGCATTATCAAAGAACAAATTAAAATGTCTCTTTGAAGAGTCATAAATGCGGTCCATAAACAACTCGGTGCAGAATTCGAGTCTTTTCCTCAGTCCGTCGTCTTTCCAGCACTGATATAAAAGGGTATAAGCCTCCAGCACGTGCAAATGCGCATTCATAGTCTTGGGTGCATTGTTATCATAATTATCCAGTTGTTTCCAATCTTCAGTAAAAGATTCCACATAACCGTCATATTGCGGTTCGCGGCCTTTCTCCTCCAAGGTATGATATAAACCGACAGCCATATCCAGACTCTCGCTGTTACCTGTTGCCAGATAGTGTTCAGCCAGCCCATAGATGGCGTAGGTCATGGCATACGTATATTTGGAAGCATTCAGCACCTCACCGTCAGGATTGACCAGCCAATATACCCCACCATGTTCCTTGTCTATAAATGTATCAATGAAGTAGCGTTGCGATTTATCCGCAAGCTTCAGATAAGCCTCATCCTTAAACGTACGGTATGCGGCAGAAAAACTCCACAGAATCCGGGCATTCAGAACCCCTCCTCTCGGAGCATCCACTACCGGAGTACCATTCCGCAATACAGTTCCATAAAAACCGCCGTCGGGAGCCACTGCATAATCCATCCAAAACGGCAACACGCTGTCTCTGACATTCGTGACAATCTCTGTACGCATGCGTGTCTGCATATCTGTCTCCCCTGAATGCGACCGGCAGCCTGCCAGACAAGACGCAACCAGCAGTGCTATCCAATAAAACATCTTCCTTTCCATAATTATTCTCTAAAACCATCAAACTTTTCCTTGTATAATTCCCCGTTTATCAGAAACTGGTGTTCGTCGTCTCAAGTACTGGTGTTTGTCATGTCAGACACCGGCTTTCATCACGACAGACCCTGACGTCTATCACAACAACTACTGGTGCCTGACATTTCACTCACAAATATTTTATTATTAAGTGTTTATTTATAATTTATCAATATCCCGGATTCTGGTCAGCCTGATTGATGAGCGGGTTGGTCAGAATCTCATTCGTCGGAATCGGGAAGATTTCCTGATAAGCCTCGTGCTCAAAGAAACGGAATGAGTCACCAGTCTGCAGACAAGCCTCTTGTGAAGAGTTGGCTGCTGTCTTCGGATATTCGGCGGCAAACCATTCTTTGCACATACCCATACGGCACAAATCATGGTAAAGCGAGAACTCGGCATTGAATTCATGGCGACGCTCTATAATCAGCGCCACCTTCCATACCGGAGAAGTATAGCCTTTGGCTGCTTTATAGCTTGTATAATAGGTCTCTGCATCCGGCACTTCCACCGTCTGGGTATTCAACATGTCGGCGGGTAGGTCAATCATCGTCGCTCCCATCTCCAAATTACCCCAAGCACGGTTACGTATCTGACGTATCATGTTCCATCCGGTAGCGTTGTCACCTGTCTCGAAACAACATTCTGCATAGTCGAGCATGATGCCTGCATAACGCTTCAAAGTCAACGAAATAGGATTGAATACTTTGTTGTTCTCACCTGGCTTGCATCTCCAGTATTTCAAGGAATAAACAGTAGGCATATTTTCGGAACCTTGGAAAAGACCGTCAAAACCACTTGTCACCCCTACAGTCTGCCCGGTAATGGGATGCGTATCCCCTTTGGCAACAGCAGAGTATTGGCGGCGTTTGTCACCCGGTTCAAAGGAACGTACAAACTCCCAAGAAAGACAGAGAGACCCCCAGCCTCCCCATTCGGGTGCCGCACACATATATCCGTACCACATCATGGCATCTGAAGACGAATCGGCTCCCCAGCCCATATATCCTTGTTCATGATACATCACCTCAAATACAGATTCTTTGGTCCAATGTGTATCCCAGGCATGCAGGTTACCGAAGCAGGGCTCCAATGAATAGGTTCCACTGTCCACTATATCCTTTAGTTCCGTCTTGGCTTTCGTAAAGTCTTTCTTCAACATATACAGCTCGGCCAAATAAGCTTTGCAGAACCCCTTGGTTATACGTCCGTATTCACCATTCATGGGTAACCAGTCCAGATGGTCGCGTCCAAAAGACAAATCTTCCTCGATAGCCGCATAAGTCTCATCCACGGATTCCGGACGTGCCTTTCCTACCGAAGTAGTATAGGTTTCACCGGTAAGCAACATCGGTACCCTTCCGAAAAGTTTCGTCAGGTAAAGGTAGTTATAACCGCGGATGGCACGTGCTTGCGCTTCATAAACGGTCTTGGAATTGCTGTCCGCAAATATAGAGGCATCCGCCGTCTCCAGGCCAGCCAGGAAACGGTTTGCACGGTCCACTGCACGATAACTCATCCGCCATGCAGTCTCCAGGGAACCCTTATCGGGTTTCCAGGCATGACGCTGCCATTCCGCATCCCAACCGGAAGCCTGACAGTCCATCGTAGAATGGTTGGCAGCAAATACCTGAGGCTTGAATCCCCATGTTTCGTCATCACCGGAACCGTGCTGGTCCGTATAAAAGGTATCATAAAGTCCGTTCAATCCGGAAAGGACATTCTCCTCCGTTTTAAACATGAAATCTGCCGGAAGAATATCGTAATGATCCACTTCCAAATAATCGTCACAAGACGTTACGGTGCTTAAGGCCAGCACACCGATCAACAGTTTATATAAGTTTTTCATAATCATATTTTTTATCCGTTAGTATTAGAACTGTACACTCAGACCGAAAGTAACCGACATCGGGAACGGATAACGTCCTCCGTCAAATCCCGAATACAATACATTGGAGTCACCAACTTCCGGATCGCCGAACTTATTGTACGAAGAGATGGTACATACATTGTCGACACTGGCAAATACGCGTGCATTTTCCATTTTCACCGGTTTCAGCACATTCTTCGGGAATGTATATCCTATCTGAATATTTGAAATCTTCAGATAATCCCCCTTCTGGATGTAGGCGTCGGACACACGCATGTTCTTATTATAGTCTGTCTTGGTGATACGCGGATATTTGGCGCCGGTATTCGAAGATGACCATGCATTATTGATATATTCCTTCAGTACATTCTGATAACCGCCGTCGGGTGCATAGACTGAGGTCAAGCGGGCCGAAGAATAAGAAAGGATATCCATACCGGCTACACCGTACAAGTTCATCGAGAAATCAAAGTTTTTCCAGGAAGCGGTAAGGTTCATTCCGTAAGTGAACTTGGGATATCCATTGCCTATAACAGTACGGTCGGCATCGGTAATCTGCCCGTCACCATTCAAATCAACAAACTTATAGTCGCCGGGCTGGGTAGTCTTGTCCTGATATACACCACTTTCAACTCCCTTTTCAACCGCCAGCCTATTCATTTCATCAATTTCGGCCTGGGTTCTGAAAATGCCTTCTACCTTCCAGCCATAGTAGGAACCTACAGGATAGCCGTTCTGTGTAATGGAGTGGTTGTCCCAGTTGTCGCCATCTTGTGCTGAACCTGACTTGCTGAATATCGGATCGCCGACTTCAATAGCCTCGTTCTTCAGGGTAGACCCATTCAGTCTTATGCCGATATTCCAATCGCTGAAGCTCTTGTTCCACGCAGCAGTAAACTCGAAACCTGAGTTACGGATATGTCCCGCATTAGTATAGACATTGGAGAAACCGGTGGAAGGACGAATCTGGCGATACAGAAGCAGATCCTTTGCGTCACGGATAAAGTAATCGGCAGAGAAAGAAAGCTCATTGTTCATAAAGGCAAAGTCAATACCGATATTTGTCTGCTCATTGGTTTCCCATTTCAGGTTGGTATCAATTTCTTTCTGCTGGGCAATACCGGCACCGTTAATCACACTCGAACCATTAAAGAACCAGTACATTGCATTTGCCGAAGACAACTGTGCTATGGACAAGTTGGTACCATTGCCCGCATTACCGGTCTGTCCCCATCCGGCACGCAACTTCAAGTTACTGAACAGTTCTAAATCCTTAATGAACTTTTCCTCGGAAAGACGCCAAGCTACAGAAGCGGAAGGGAATGTACCATAACGATTGCCGGCACCAAAGTTCGAAGAACCGTCGCGGCGTACCGTTGCAGTCACAATATAGCGGTCGTTCAAAGTATAAGTCAGACGGCCGAAGTAAGAAAGGAATCTTGTCTTCAAATCCAGCCCACCATCCGTTTGCTTAGACGATGGGTCATTGGTCAATGAAATTTTGCGGATGTTGTCTGCCGGGAAATCGTTGGCACTGGAATTCAGCCAGGCACCGTTCGTATCGCTGGTAGAGAAACCGGCCATTGCACTTACGCGGTGATGCTCATTGGACCAGTCATAGTTCAAGAACGCTTCCAGACCGAGTGAAGTGGACTGGCTCTGGTTCAGCGAGAACGAGTCCTTACGGTCTTGAGTTCCAAAGGTTCTATCATTATAGGCTGTATAGCCATTATAACCTTTTGTATAATAATTATAACTGGCAATAGTTTTGAAGGTCAACCCTTTGTACAAATCGAGTTGTAGGAAAGCACTGGCGAGCAGACGGTCCCATTTATTGATGCTGTCGGCAGTCTTGGCAGCAGCAACCAGATTGTCAGCTCCCTTGTTCACATCCCCATTACCTTCTTTCTTGTAATGTCCCCAAGTACCGTCGGGCAACACAATAGGCATGGAATAGAAAACACCGTCCTCTACATAATCCATGGTTGGAATGGCTTGTGCATAGTTTCTCAGGTTGCCTCCTCCCATCTTTTCCGAATGTGCATAGTTCAAGTTCAAGCCTACATGCAGAAAGTCTTTCACTTTGTGAGTGATATTAGCGCGTGCCGTCAAGCGTTTAAAATTCGACTCAATCACGATACCCTGGTTGTTCAAATAACCCAGAGATAAGTTGGCTTGGGTATTTTCGCTGCCTCCCGAAGCAGAAAGGTTATAGTTCTGCTGTAATGCCGTGCGTGACATTTCATCCTGCCAGTCAATGCTGTTCAGTCTGCCTATGTAATCCTCGCCATATGCCAGATTGGTCATGGCAATACCGTCATTCTTGACGGCGGAACGTACAGCACTTGCAAACAAGCCCGCATCAGCCACATCAATCTTATTCGAATTGAACTGGAGGGCATAGTTGGCCGAAAAGTTCACCTTTGCCTTCCCCTTACCACCGTTCTTGGTAGTAATCATAATGACGCCATTGGCACCGCGAGTACCATAGATTGCCGTAGCCGAAGCATCCTTCAGAATTTCGATGGACTCTACATCATTAGGATTCAAGAAATCGATGGAAGTTCCTACCTGCACACCGTCCACTACATAGAGTGGGTCGGCAGAACCATTCACGGTTGCCACACCGCGGATACGGATGGAGAAACCTCCTTCCGGGTCACCGGAAGAACGGATGACAGATACACCTGCCGCAGCTCCCTGCAAACCTTGTCCCAAGTTCACCGGATTCCGCTTCATCATTTCCTCCGCATTCACGGAAGCCACAGAACCGGTGAGGTCGGATTTCTTCATCGTACCGTAGCCCACAACAACTACCTCATCCAAGGTTTCGGTATCCTCCTTTAAAGTAATTTTCAGAGCATTCATATTCCCGGTTACTTTGACCGTTCGCGCCAGATAACCGATGTAACTGGTCTTCAGCGTAGAACCTACGGGACACTGCAAGGAGAAGTTACCGTCCAAATCGGTAATCATACCGTTTGTCGTACCTTCCACAATGACATTGGCACCGATGATGGGCTCGCCTTTCTCATCCACCACTTGGCCCTTCACAGTAACTACACTCTGCTGTACGACAGTGACACCTGCAAACGGCTGTACGCTTGTTGCAAAGAGAGGTCCGGCACATGCCAGCGATACTGACATGATACCCAAATACTTCATCACATTTCTCATAAATACTAAATACTTAGGTTTAACAAATACCCCGGTCATAAGCACATCGGGAAAAAGATATGCGACACAATTTTGTGCCACTATAGAGGCACTGCCGTGCCATTGGGAAGGCACATCTGTGCCACCATAGTGGCACAGATTTCGGTAACTATATCCCTTTCTCTTCCATACCGACAGGGGTGAATTCAATATAGATTTTCAAAGATTAAGTTCAGAAACTCAGGGAAGTGCCTTCAACCTGGTTCAACAGTTGCGGTTTGGCCTTTCCACAATCCACTTTCACAACCTGAATACGGTTGTCGGCAGGTAGACAAACCAATCCTTCTGCCTGCTTCTTGTCAGCACTGTATACCTTCAGGCTCATTTTACTCCAATCCATCTCAGCAGTGGACTGCGCCAACTTCAGATGAGGAAGTACCGAACCGTCACGTACCAGCATGATTATCGGCAGACTGCCTGCTTCAATCCGGTGCCATCCGCCTTCGTAGACTTTCTCTGTCTGGTAGTCTATCCATTTTCCTTCGGGAAGGTAAACTGTGCGGCCCGTCATACCGGATTCAAGCAAGGGGGCAACCAGAATCTGCGAACCGAAGAGATACTCGTCATCCACTTTCCATGCTCCCGGATCATCGGGGAATTCTACAAACAAGGCTCTTAGCATCGGTAAGCCCTTTTCTGTACATTCCTTAGCCTGAGCATACACATAAGGCATCAGACGGTACTTCATCTCCGCACTCTTGCGGAAGACATCCTGCACACGCTTGCTGTCGTACAACCACGGCTCTGTCGGAGGTGCCCCATGCGCGCGGGTATGGGAAGTAAGAAAACCGAACGGTATCCAGCGGCAATACAAGTCCTCCGGAGTGGATTTTACAAAGCCGCCCATATCATGGCTCCAGAAGGAGAAACCGGACAAGCCGAAGGACAAGCCTGCACGAAGCGTACCCAGCAGACCCGTGTTCGTAGTTGCAGCATCACCGCCCCAATGCAATGGATAACGCTGGGAACCAGCCCATGCGGCACGTGCCCACATTATATTCTCGTTGTGCAACTTCTTGGTTATCTCGGACACTGCCATATCATAACGCACCGGATAGAGGTTATGCTCATACCATCCGCTCTTGCCGGAAGCGTAAATACCATTCAGTGGAGCAGCCTCGCCAAAGTCTACTTTAATGGCACTGACACCGATATTCAGCAATCCCGCCAGTTTGTCCTGATACCACTTTACTGTTTCCGGATTGGAAAAATCAAGCACCACATCTTCGTAGGGAAGTTCACCATTTCCATTTTTCACATACATGTCTTTCTCTATCAGTTCAGAGAAATAACGGTTTTTAGGAGTGAAATAAGGCAACTGCCACAAACATACATGGAAACCTTGAGACCTCAAATCCTTCAACATCTGCTGTGGATTCTGGAAACGGTTCTCGGAGAATTTATAGTCACACTGCCAGTCCACATCAAACCAGCCGGTATCGAAATGGATAACATCGCACGGATACTTGTTCTTACGGATATTGGCCGCTACATCATAACCTTCCTTTTCACTGAAATAGGTAATACGGCTCATCCACGTACCGAAAGACCACAAGGGGGGCATGCCCGGCTTTCCTACCAAATCGGTGTACTCGTCCAGAATATCTTTCGGCTCGCCGAAGAAAACGAACAAATCCAGGTTCTCGTCACCCATGAACATTTTGTTCAGCCCAATATAGGTAGCACCAAAATCACAAGTCACGGGAGCGGATGTATGCATAAACATACCATATCCCCGGTTACTCATAAAGAAAGGAATCGGTTTGTACATCTGGTCCGTCTCAGGCCCTTGTGGGTCTGTAACGAACAAGTTCACCTTCTGTCCGGCCTTGTTCAGCCCAGTGGCAGACTCTCCGCAACCAAAAATCATTTCATCTGCAGTCAAGGTAAATACCGGATTGATGCGGCGAGCATTGTCGCTTCCCCGCTTCACAAAACAGAACGGCGTATATTTTACCTGCGTAGAGTCCGCGTCGCTCAAAGCGGCAGTCTGGCTCAAGATACGTCCGGCTTTATCCTTCAAGACGATTCTCCAAGGATTCTTGTTAATCTGAATGGTTCCATAGTCGCTGGAATAGATAATCTTGTCATTCGTCTCGGTAACTTTCCAGCTTCCATCCCTGCCCGGTTCCTTTGCCAACATGATGGAAGCGGCAGGTTTGGGTTCCACCGGGGTCGTTAGCATACGGATACGTACCGTACGCGGAGTTACAAAGTCAATCTTGAATTTGAGGTTAGGGTCATTTTCATAGGCAGTGAAGGGGAAATCGAGCATTCTCATTTTACGGGGCTGTGCACCGTTGGTATTGAAGGCTTGGCGGGGCATCAGATGCCCGCGTTTCCAATTCACCAGCCCTTCACCCGACTTGGCATCGAATGACTCCAGGTGATCTGCAAAAAACAAGGTATTACTCAAGTCACGGAAATCGGTACTCATGTCCAGAGGTTGGTTCATCAAATACGAAGTACCGTCATTGACATGTGGCTGTGCCAACAGATTGCCACCGGCAAACAACAGCATCGCCACTGCTAAAAGTTCTTTCTTCATACTATTAGGATTTAAATGATCTCGCCTGCAAATGTATTTTTCTTAAAGGAAACACAGATGCCTTAAAAATGTCTTTTAATATCCGGTTTTGTTTCATAGAACCCATATAGGGCCATTGGAAACAAAATGCATACTATTTTTCACCAAACGGAGGATATCATCCCACACGAATACGCAAATCTTTCCTTGCTCGTTCGAAGGATTATATTTAAGTTTGCAGTTACAATATTGTTAATCCTTCTAATAAAGAAAATACATGAAACAACTGCTCCTATTCCTTATATGCAACCTGGCCTTCCTCCTTACTGTTCAAGGTAACTCAGCGGAAATCCCGCCGGCTGTCATGTTCAAGCAGCTCTCTACAACAGAAGGACTCTCCAACAACAGTGTCCGAAGCATCTACAGAGACAATAGGGGATTCCTCTGGGTGGGGACAGAATCAGGACTCAACAAATACGACGGCTACTCCTTCCAGCAGTATTACCAGAACAACTCCGACCTGCCGGACGATGCCATCAGCGAAATTTTCGAAGGACCGGACGACAATGTATGGATAAGGACTTCCAGCGGCTACAGTATCTATAATTATAAGACCGGTAAATTCGACAATGACTATAAACCCATACTCGATGGGCTGCAAATCCCCAGTAAAAACATTCTGAGGATGGGAAAAACATCCAAGAATGAGTTTTGGGCCTACGACTATTCCAAACTTTACATACGAAGCATGGACAACAGCTCCATCAAAGCCTATCCACTGGCAGTTGAAAAGATTTCAAACCTCTATATAGGTGTCCAGTTCATTTATATAATGTACTCCAACGGTACCCTATACAGTATCAGCAAGCAGACTTCCGAAGTCAAGGAAATAGCCATTCCCACCATCTATAGACCTTTGCTGGAGAATCATGAGCCACACATTTACATAGACCAAAACGAAAGCCTATGGGTATACACCTTCCAAAACAGCCTACTTTTGCACAAGAACAGTTTTACACAGCAATGGGAGGACATCAGCCTGAACAATAACACTCACATACAGTACAATCGCGTGCAACGCATCCTCGACCTGGGAGACGGCAACGTATGGATACTTACCAGCCATATGGGGCTGTTCGTTTACAACACCCTGACCAAATCGCTTACCAACTTGGTGCACAATCCATTGAAACCGCACACCATTGCCAGCAACAATCTGAATACCATTTACCGGGACAAAGACGGAACCATATACATAGGGAATTTCAAACACGGTATTTCCTATTATAGCCCCATGTCCCAAATCATACTATGCAACAAATCCCTGGAATATGATGATATCCTGACCTTCTGCGAAGACACCAGCCAGGAATACATTTACTACGGAACAGACGGTACGGGACTAATCCGACGTTCACTAGTGACCGATTCATACGAAAAGATAGCAACTCCCGCCAATATTGTAGTCGACTTATCCATCGACTCCAAAAACCGCCTATGGATAGGCACCTTCCAGAAAGGACTGCTATGCTACTCGAAAGGGCAAATCAAACAATACACAGTAAGTAACAGCCAGCTTCTCGAGAACAATGTGTATACAGTAAAGGTAGACAAACACGGATACATCTGGATAGGTACCATGAAAGGATACATACAGAGGTTAAATCCGGAAACCGAGCAGTTTGACACCATCTTGTACCGTCCGGGAGAATTCTTTGTCCGAGATATGTACTATGATAAAGACAGTACCCTTTACGTAGCGACCAAAGGAGGACTCATTATCATCGATACGGAAACCCAAGCCTATAATATCTACGCCGAAGCCGGCCGCTTCAAGGAGAACAATATGCTCACTGTCTATAAGGACAGCCGGGACCTTCTTTGGATAGGACATCCACACGGACTGAGTATATGGAACCAGAAGAACGACTCCATCTACTTCCTTGACCAGAAAAACGGACTTGCCGCCAACCTCGTCAGAGCCGTCACGGAAGACAACAACAACCAGATGTGGATTGGTACCGGCAACGGCATCTCACGAATCAAAATAACAAACGGTACATACGCCATCGTGAACTACTCCGTAAGCGACGGACTGATATGCAACGATACCAATGTCCACGCCATCCTCAAGCTACAGAACGGCAATATACTGATAGGCACGCCACAAGGTTACCAGACTATCATTCCACAAGACATCCTGACCACAAGTTATGATGCCAATATTTACCTTACCGGTATTGAGCTCAAATCCGGAATGACCCATCCGGACATCCTGAACGGCAGCTCACTTGAATGTGCACAACATCTTTCCTTCACTGAAAAGGAAAATTCATTCACTCTGTCCTTCTCTGCCCTCGACCTGGTGGAAACGGATAAGATAAAATATGCCTATAAGATTCATTCCAACTGGATTTATGCTGAAAACAACAAAGTAAACCTATCCATGCTGACTGCCGGAAACTATACTTTATCCGTCAAGGCATGCAACTCACAAGGCATATGGAGCCCCAACGTCAAGGAACTGAAAATAAAGATACTCCCTCCTTGGTGGCGCACTTGGTGGGCTTATACCATATATAGCGGTATCGTTTTGTGCATCCTTCTGTCCATTATCCGCAATCTGCGCTTACGCCAAAAGCAGAAACAAATCATGCAGGCCATCGAGGTGGAAAATGAAAGGCAGCAGAAAATCAACAATATGAAACTGCAGTTCTTTGCCAACATAAGTCACGAACTGCGGACCCCCTTGTCACTTATCATCAATCCGCTTGAAGAGTTTTTCGTAGACCATCCCGAATATCGTAAAGGCATTCTGGATATGGTCAAACAAAATGCCGACTATCTGCTGGAACTGATTAACCAACTGCTGGATTTCAGAAAGCTGGATGCCAAGGCTGAAACCCTGAAATGCAAACATGACAACATCCTTATCATTCTGAGTGAAATATTCCACTCTTTCGATCCGATAGCACAGAAACGGAACATCAGCTATAGCCTTACCGCTCCACAACATTCTGTATTCATGGATTTCGACTATGACAAGATACGCAAGATATGCACAAATATCCTGTCAAATGCATTCAAGTTCACTCCCAATAAAGGAAGCATCTCACTGGATATTGCCGTAAGAGGCACAAATCTGGAACTGACCTTTACCGACACCGGTTGCGGCATAGAGGATGAAGCCAAGGAGAAAATATTCCAAAGATTCTATCAGTCGGGCAAAAACCAGTCGAACAACGGAGGCAGCGGCATTGGACTGCACATTGTTTCCGAATACGTAAAGATGCATCAGGGTACTGTCTGTGTCAGGGATAACCAGCCTTGTGGTTCTGTATTCCTGATTGCCCTACCCCTACACCAGAACAGTAATGAAACCAAAAACGGAGAACCGGTCGAAGGACCGGAAATAAAAGAAGAATCCCATCCATTCACCATACTACTCGTAGATGACAACTACGACTTCTTGAAATTTCTCTCTGAAAGTCTTGCCAGGCAGTATCATGTATTAAAAGCCACAAACGGAAAACATGCACTGAATGTACTGGAAAAGGAAGATATTGATTTAGTGGTCAGTGACATCATGATGCCCGAGATGGATGGTCTGGAACTATGTTCAACCATCAAGAATGACATACGCTACTCCCATATCCCCATTATCCTCCTGACAGCTAAGGCAAGTGAAGAACACCAATTGGAAGGGCTTAGCGTTGGCGCAGACGACTATATCACCAAGCCTTTCAATATGGAAGTCCTCAAGCTGCGCATCAACAAGATTATCGAGATGAACGTCAAACGTCAGGAAATATTCAATCAGGACATTAAAATCGAGCCAAGCCGTATCACCATCACTCCCCTTGACCAGCAGCTGGTGGAAAAAGCCATCCAGATTGTAGAGGACAATATCAGCGAAACCGAGTTTTCCGTCGAGGAGCTTGCCAGCAGCCTGAATATATCACGCAGCTATTTCTACAAGAAAATGATTAAGATAACGGGAAAGAAACCCATCGAATTCATCAGGACCATCCGTATGAAACGTGCACAACAACTCTTGACAGAAAGCCAGATGCAAGTTTCGGAAATTGCATATACCTTGGGGTATAACTCCCCCAAGATATTCTCCAAACATTTTAAAGAAGAGTTCAACATCAGCCCATCCGAATTTATAAGGCAGCAGGCTGAATAGAAACATTATTTTGACATCAAAGCATCCAACGAAGACACCAACGCCACCAAAGCAGCACTCCAATTAATGGCTATTTCATTGGAAGCATACGAACCTTCCACATCTGCATAAGACTCATCCGGCAGATTGGAAGGATAGGGTACACCGTCTTGTTGGCCAGGATTGGGACCGCCAACAAGGAAACCGGGAAGAGGTGCCTCTATATCATCCGATGCAGAAAGACGATGGTGCGGATACAGAGGACTTTTCATCCCGAAACCGGTGACATAACAATATCCCGTGGCATTCTTTCCTAAAATGTAGTCCATATTGCGGTAGGCGTTCGTCAGGTACGACTTCTCACCCGTAAGCAAATAGGCGCAAACCAGTGAAGTGGCTTGGTTAGCACACCCTTCGGCAAGGCATCCCCAAAAGAAATCTTTGGCATCGTTGCCGTAAGGAGCGTGGAAAGGAGAGCGGTCAGCACCCCGCACAGCCTCGGCAGCATAGTCCAGTAGCAGGTCTTTCATGGCATTTGCCAACTCCACGTCTTCACCCTGATATTCCCTGCCCGGTTGCAGCCAGGCAAACACGCCCAACGCAGTGGTATTGCCCCAAGAAGGAGTCTTATATGCAGTGGGCAGATGCTTCTTCACTTGTTCCCGGTAAACGGGCTTTCCCGTAGCAAGATAGAGCTCGGAAGCCGCCCAGAAGAATTCGTCATCGGCACTACGATCACCGTAAGCTCCCGTAACCACGGCAGGTTGATATTGCTTGTTGAGGAGGTCCTGATGATAGAGCGCTTGCGGATGCGCTTCTGCCCAGGCGTAAGCACGTTCGGCAGCCTGCAAAGCCACTTCCGAAAAGCCAGGATAATCCTCTTCGTAAGGAGCAAACAACACGGAAGCTTGCGCTAAAGCCGCAGCATAGTCCAATGCCGCCGTTACTGATTTCTGAACTACATAACGGGGCTGCTTACACTCCGTAGGCTTGATAAATCCCTCGAACGAAGGGGTAGTCAGCTTGTGGTAGACTCCTCCGTCGGCAGGGTCTTGCATGGTCAGCATCCATTTCAGGTTATAGTACATCTCGTCCAGCAAATCGGGCGTGTGGTTTCCGCTTTCCGGGATGTTCACCCGTTGACGGATAAAATAGTCAGGAAAGCGGGCATAAATCGCCTGCATCAATCCGATGGAATAAGCGGAGTTCACAATGTACTTGTTATAATCTCCGGCATCATACCATCCTCCCGGAGAAGAAATCACCGCTCCCGCCTTACGTTCCGGCCCGGCAGCATTGGGATGTACCAGCACCTTGTCATCTGGATGGCCTGCCGGACGGCTCCACCGACCCGCATAAGTCGCTTCGATGGGCATACCCGTACGTTGGTAATAGAAAGATTTCAAAGCGGCATCGGCCAAAGGGGACAGCACCTTTTCCTTTACTTCGAATGCCACTGAATCGCCGTTAACCAACAGAAGATATCTTCCCGGTACCGTGATGTCACTGAAATCCAATATTGTCCTGCTCCTATCCGACCAAGCGGATGAAGCGGTATATCCGGGTTTGCCGGAAAGTAGCCGATTGCCCGTGGCTGCATCTACTATGGTAAATTCACGTACCTCACCGGCATTCACCACAGCTACTTTTTCCTGCTGGGGATAATACCCTAACTGATTCAAACGTACAGTTTCTGAAGGATGCCCTAAAGTGGCCATTCCTCCCAGAACTGTAAACAGACATGTAGTTATATTCATATCACTATTCTTTATATATTAATATTATTCCATTTCAAAATTATTTATCCGACAATAAGGTAATGAAACTGATAGCCGGCAAGTGTACCCGTACCAGTCCATTCTCCACCTTCACTGCAGTTTCCTTCATGCAGTCCTTTGTATTGGTCACATAGACTTTCAGTTCCTTCACTTCTGCAGGGATACCGGAGATGACAGCCTCGCAATCCGCCCCATTATTGACCATATGGACGGCATATTCTCCGCGCACCATATTTCCGAAAGCCGCACAGTTTACATTTTTCTTGCTGCTACTGACTGGAATAGCCAAGGCATCGGCCGGAGTGGAGGCCAGCTGCTTAATGTTCCAGAAACGTTGTGTAGGACGCAAAGGACCTTTGGAGCCATAAATGCCGTCTCCCCACAACAACGAATAGTCTGAAGTGAGCTGCCACTGCAAGATGGACAATGGTTGGCAAATCGCACAAATACGTGTATACAGATTGATTTCATAAAGTGCAAACGTCGACTCATTGAATATCTCGGCATAACCATGAGCAGCGGCATCCGTACTACCCTCACCAACCAAGAGTAGTACATTAATCTCTTTGGCAGCACCCGCCCACTTCCTTAACGTAACATCATCACAACCACGCCATGAATGGAAAGAAACTGCACCAATATACTTATGAGTCTCAGGATTGTTCAAAGCAGGAAGGATAAAATCGAAAGTAGTGGCATCCGAATTGTCGCCAAGCAGCATGCGGGTAGGAAGATTCAACCCTGCCAGATAAGCACCGAACTCCTTAATGAAATCTGCATGCTCCTGCGGAGTGTGGAGGACATCAATACCCAAATCCGATTCATTGAACGAGAACATGGAGAACTCAATACCATAATACCGTTTGGCATACAACAGATAATCTGCCATGGATTTATAAATCTTCTCCTTTTTCCGGTTATCCAGACGATAAGCAATGACACCACCTTGACGGGCATAACTTGCAGGACCTCCGTCAATGGCCCATGCAGGCGGAAACCAACAGCTTAGTATTACCGGCATTCCCATCGCCTTCAAGCGCTTTGCCATGAGGAGACTTTCCTCCACCCGCTTGTTCAGTCCCCCATTCTGTGCCACGGCAATAGGATCGGATTCTTCTTCGGGTTGCCACAATCTCCACGGAAATTCCACACGGCCATAAGCTACGCGCAAGTTTTCCAGACAGTAATCTATCACTTTAGGGTCGGCAGCAGGATTCTGCAGGCGGAAATTCCCTCCAAAGCCTGCAAACAAACTTCCCGGATTCTGCATATCCAATGTAATTTCCGCGTCACTGTGATCTATCACTCCGGAAGCATGCAGTTCCATAGACAATGCTGTTCTCCCAGCCTTTTTCAGAATCGGCATTAGCGAGATATACACAACAGTACCGGTAGACTCTTTTTCAACCGTGGCCTTTACAGACTTATTGAACTTGAATTCCAACTTCCTATTGGCCGAAGTAACGGTCAGCTTCCTGCCACTTGTCCTTACTTTGGCATCAACGTAGTTTTCCGGACTTAAAGCAATACAGTAATAGGCTGCCTGGTTCAAAGTAGTGTCCGACAGCGCATCAATAGAAATCTCCACCAAGCCTTTTCCCTTATCAGTCACTTTCTGATGGAACTTTACACCTCGTAGAGTAGTCGTCACTTCCTGCATATCCCCCTCACGATGGAAAACGGGACGGACCTGCTTCTCCTTTCCAGTAATCTCCATATCTCCTTTCAAGGTTCCGACACGCAGGGATGACTCAAAGTCTATCAATTCACCGTCTACACGGACACCCGTGATATTGCTCCATGCCATCACTTCCGTCTGGGCAGAAAGCGGCAGAGATAATATACCACACAGCAATACAACTATTCCAAACTGGAAAATTCGTAAATTCTTCATAATATCAAATCTATAAAAGGTTGTCATTTCAGTCTGGTATCAATCTCAAACCCCATACGGCTGTTATGATAGGGACAATTCCACATACTTGCTTTAGGCTCCTTGTAGCGGGGAGTTCCATCTTCCAGCACCGTTCTGAACCATTCACCATACTCCTTGTCTATCATCCGTGATTTGATGAAGTTCCAAGTGCGGACGGCACTGTCCAAATAAGATTGTTCACCAGTCAGTTGCCAGGCATTGATACAACCGACCACAGTTTCCGCCTGGCACCACCAGGAAGCATCCTTCCTGATTTTGTCCTTATGCCGTTCGTACATCATGGCGCCCATCGGGTTGATGCCCTCTTTCAAGGAGGCGTCTGCAAGTTCCAATGCTACCTTCCTGCACCTCCCGATAACCTCCGGGTCACCCAGAGCCTCTGCAGCTTCCGTCAGCAACCAGGAAGTTTCGATGTCATGCCCGTAAGAGTCGATGTCATCCAGATTGTTCCAATTCGAATCACAGTACAATATCAGGTGATGTGTTTGTGGATTGTAGAGCTTGGTTATTATCAAATCTATTACTTTTGTAAGACGTTCGCGTAGGCCATTATCCTTCCATACTTTATATAAAGCTGTGTATGCCTCCAATACGTGGATATGGGTATTCATTGTTTTGGTGGCAACGCCATCTCCATCATATCCCAGCTTTTGGGGAACTCCCCATTCGCGGGTGAAAGATTCTATATAACCATCGTTTACGGGGTCTTTGATTCTGCTCTCCATGGTCCGGTAAAGTTCTATGGCTTTTTGCAGGCTTTCATTGTTGCCCGTTGCCCTGAAATGTTCGGACAACCCATAGATAGCATAAGAGCAGCCGTAAGTCTGCTTGTTCGTATCCAATGGGGTACCGTCCGCTTTTATCAGCCAATATACGCCTCCATACTGCGAATCAATGAAGTGATCTATGAAATACCGTTGCGCCCTGTCAGCCAATTTACGGTAGGCAGTATCGCCATACATCCGGTAGGCGGTTGAAAAAGTCCAAAGGATGCGGGCATTCAGTACACCACCTTTGGGAGCATCCGCTATCGGGGCACCGTCACGTCCCAATGAACCATAAAAGCCTCCGGAAGAATCTACGCTGTATCTTTCCCAAAAAGAGAGGATATTCTCTTTCAAGTCCGAGGTTATTTCATCTTTTAAAACCTTGTCTACGTGTGACTGTGCTTGCAGGAAAGGTGTAACCAGCAACCATACTGTAATCAGCAAAAAAACGGAAAACATACGTTTCATAATATAGCGATTTAAGGAATTAATCATAGTTACATTGCAAATGTACAAAAAAACAAGTTGCCACTACTCACTACCATCCTTTTTCAATGGATACAATTGGTTCCGATAAAGGCTGTTTTTGGGTACTGAGTCCTTGTTTTACCAGACATCAGCTTTTATTAGCTCAAACGTTGGTATCTGGCAGTTCAAACACCATTGTATGACAAATATAACAATGAATATCATAAAAATAGAGGAAAAAGACACATTTCATAACGTTATTGGCTACAAACAAAAGCCATCCGTTTCCTTTTTAGTCCGTATATTAGTAGAAAATTTCGTAACTCAAAAATAGATACTATGAGAAAGAAACATTTCCTATTTGCATCAGTCTTGGCACTGCTTTGCGGCAGCAGTACGCTGCATGCGCAAGACTTCAAGCTGACATCCTCCGGTTATTTCAAGAACCAGGGAGTCGACGTCATGGCTTTTGATGACATCTATCCCGAAGGACACCAGGGAGGGGTATGCATCATCATGAACGGACACCGTGTGGCAACAAACGGAGACATCCGCCTGGAAGCCACGCCCGGACAATGGCAACCCGTACCGAAACAGCTCGACCGGAAGCTTGGTGACAACAGCATCACCGCCACGCTGTGCTATCCCGACTCCTCACGCCATCTCACCGGATTCAACCCGATGATTTACCCGGACCTCCACCTTATATATACGGTAAACGTGGAAAGCAAAGGTAAAAACATAGAGGTGACCGTAGATCTTGACCGCCCCATTCCCCAGGAATTCATCGGAAAAGTGGGCTTCAACCTTGAATTCTTCCCGGGTTCCCTCTTCGGCAAGCCCTGGATTATGGACGGTCAGAGCGGCATCTTCCCGCAACAGCCCAACTCCCCCCTGATGACAACCCAGCCCAACTATCTGCATACAGGAAACTACCATGACGGCAAAAAATCGCTGGCAGACATGGATAAACTGATAGGAAAAGGTTACAGCCCGATTGTGGCAGACGACATCATCAGCGAACCTTATGCCAAAGGAACCAAGTTCACCTCCCGGCCCGATGACCCTTACAACAAAGTTACCATCGAATCATTGAGCGGTGACCTGCAACTGTTTGACGGGCGTATGAACCACAACAACGGCTGGTTCGTACTGCGCAGCAACATAAAACCGGGTGTCACCAAAGGTGCCGTCAAATGGATTATCACTCCGAACGTAGTGGCCGACTGGATGTATCAGCCGGTTATCCAGACTTCACAGATAGGTTATCATCCCACTCAGGACAAGGAAGCCGTCATCGAAATGGATATACGTGACAACAGAAAGGAAACGGCACAAATCATCCGCATTGATGCCGACGGCGAAAAGGTTGTCAAGAACGTCACTCCTGCCAACTGGGGTAAATTCTTGAGGTATAACTATCTGAAAGTAAACTTCACAGATGTAAAGGAACCGGGGCTTTATAAGATTAAATACAATACCTCCGTGTCTCCCATCTTCCGCATCGACAATGACGTATATGCCCGTGGCGTATGGCAACCCGTACTGGAATACTTCCTTCCCGTACAGATGTGCCACATGCGCGTCAACGAAAAATACCGCGTATGGCACGACTGCTGCCACATGGACGATGCCCAGATGGCACCGGCACACAATCATATCGACGGCTACGACCAGAAAGAGGGCCTGTCCAAGTTCAAACCGGGTGAAGTGGTTCCCGGAGTGAACATAGGCGGCTGGCACGATGCCGGAGACTTTGACCTCCGCATCGAATCCCAAGCCGGAGAATCCTATATCCTGGCACTGGCCTACGAAGCTTTCCACCCGAATCTCGACGTGACTTCCATCGACCAGATAAACCGTGTGACGGAAATCCACCAGCCCGACGGTAAGAATGACTTGCTGCAACAAGTAGAGAACGGCGCCCTTACGGTAGTCAACGGCTACCTGGCACTGGGACGTCTCTACCGGGGAATCATCTGCAACGACCTGCGCCAGTACGTACTTCTGGGTGATGCCGCCGCCATGACCGACGGGAAAATCGGTAATGAAGACGACCGCTGGATATTTACGGAGGATAACCCCGGACGGGAACTGTCGACAGCTGCCCAGCTGGCTGCCGTATCACGTGTATTGAAAGGTTTCAATGATACATTGAGTGTGCATTGCCTCGACATTGCTCGCAAAGTATATGCTTCTACCGGAAGCGGCAACAACAGAGCCTTGTTCCCCAAAGTGCAGGCAGCCGTAGAGCTGTACCTCACCACCGGCGAACAACCCTATATGGACTTCATTCTGGACAACCAGGAGCTCATCATCAAGCAGATAGGCCGCATCGGCTGGTACACGGCACGTGTGGAAAAACTGTTCGCACAGATGAAGAACAAGAAAGCCAAAGCCTTTTCAGCAGCTTTCCGCAAAGCTTTGACCGGATATGAACAAGAACTGAACAAACAAGTGCAGGAGACTCCCTATGGCGTTCCCTACCGTCCGAACATCTGGGGTGCAGGCTGGGATATACAGCGTTTCGGCTTCCAGCACTACTTCCTGACAACCGCCTATCCGGAAATATTCCCGAAAGCACCGGTATTCAATGCCCTCAACTTCATTCTCGGATGCCACCCGGGCTCCAACCAGGCTTCCTTCGCCTCGGGTGTCGGCGCACAATCAGCCACTGTAGGCTACGGACTGAACCGCGCAGACTGGTCGTACATTCCCGGTGGAGTCATTTCCGGTACGGCGCTTATCCGTCCCGACTTCCCGGAACTCCTGACGTTCCCGTTCCTCTGGCAACAGACTGAGTATGTGTTGGGAGGAGGTTCGTCCCACTATATGTTCCTGGTACTTGCAGCAGAACAGTTGCTGAAACAATAAAAGACAGAGGGGGAACAAAACCCTCTGGATGTTTTCTTTTAGGCGCGGATTACACGGATTTCACGGATTTAGTTTACTGCATCCATGGATTCCGCGTAACCCGCGCCCAATATTATAGTATAATGAAAGTGTTTATATACTTTTCACTCTTTCACCAATTATCCGTACGGAACGGAATGGTAGGCAGTTCATTCCCACCGATCATCGTACCAATCTGGAAATCATGGAAACAATAGCGCACGCTGACGGGATGGGATACCTTTTCTGAAGAGATTACCACTTCATTCGTCTGCCAGTGCAGCCATACTTTGTCGGCAGGATGGAACACACGGTCCTCACCCGCCACTTCGAAACCGCGAAGGTCATAGTTGCGACAGATACCCATTTCCAAATGGTCGAAGGAAACCCATGCTTCACTGCCTTTAGCAGTCCATGACTTATATTGTGGGCCGAAACAGTGTATCTGCTTCAATCCATAGGTAAGGTTCAATGCCAGATAGCTCAAGCGTTGACCTACCTTTGTCTTGTTGCGGGGATGGATATTGTACATCTCATAAGGCTCTACAAGGTCGTTTGTCGAAATCATACCACTGTTCGGAATCAGGCTTTGGGCACGGAATTGCGCTTCACGTAGGTAAGCAGCTTTCTCTTGCTGGGTACCTCCATAGGCGTACGGCGCTATTTCGGCAAAGTAGAAAGGCAATTCGCCCAGCCCCCATTCCTTGCGCCACAGCTGCACCATGTCGGCCAAGCGTTCGGCATATGTTTCATGGCGACCTACGTTCGACTCTCCCTGATACCAGATGAACCCTTTGATGGTATAGTTCTGAAGCGGCTTCAGCATGGCATTGTACATCAGCATGGGGCGGAGCATGGGATGCAGGCGTTCGATGGAATCGGGGTTGAGAGATATGTCTGGATAGTTTTCCAGCAGTTCACGGCTTATCCAACCTTCTACAGTGGATCCACCGTAAGCGCTACAGATGATGCCGACCGGAATCCGGAGGGCACGGCTCAACGAAGTGGCAAAATAGTAGGCCGTCGCACTGAAATCGGGTGCGGTTTCTATGGAAGATATGTTCCAGCTACCTTTGCAGTCGGTTTGCAGTTCATAAGTCTGGTGCTTGGGAACGGTGAACATACGCACCCCCTTATTCTCGGCAGAAACTATGATGTCATCCGCTCCGTTCATGATGCAACAGCCAGCAAAACCTTTCAGGGGCATTTCCATATTGCTCTGGCCGGAAGCAAGCCATACTTCACCGATTAGGATATTCTTCAACGTAGTTTTTTCTCCGTCATCAAAAGTTATCTCATAAGGCGTGTATCCTGCTGCCGGAGTCTCCACGGCAAGCGTCCAACCGCCATCCTTATCGGCACGGCAAGTCATTGTCTGTCCGTTCCACGAAGGCGTAACGCGTACTTCGGCTTCCGGAGCAGCCGTTCCCCACAGTTTCACTTCAGTCTGCTGCTGGAGTATCATGTTGTCGCCCACCAGTGCAGGCAGTTTTACTTTGGCGCCCAACGAGGCGGCACCGCATAATAGAATCAATGCAAGAACCTTACTTTTCATAGTATATTTGTATTTAACATTATATTCGGAATCAATAACGCGAGCAAAAATAAGGCTTTTTTGCTCACGTTCTCCGTTTCATGTGCAAAAAGTGGGTGTTTTTGCACATGTGCTCAAACAAAATTATACATTGATGTATTATACATTGATGTATAATTTGTATATTTGTCATTAAATCAAGAACAGAAAGTTTATGAAATCACCTTTTCAATACGGCACACTGGTTGATAAAGAAAGTTTCGTCAATCGGGTAGAAGAACGAAAGCAACTGAAAGAATTACTTGGATCGGGCATCAACGTAATGCTTATTTCACCGCGCCGATGGGGAAAATCGTCGCTTGTAAAAGTAGCTATGGACGAACTGACACAAGAAGACAAGCATATCCGTGTCTGCTTCATTGATGCATTCAGCATCAAGACGGAAGCTGAATTCTACCGCATCTTTGCGCGAGAAGTCATTTCTTGCACCGCCTCCACCCTTGAAAAGAGGCTTGAAGATGTGAAACAGTTTCTTAAAGCCGTTTCTCCCAGTATCACATTGAAGAGCGACCCAACCGATACCCTCTCCTTTGACCTGAAATTGGAACTGGAAGAAAAAAGTGTCATGGAGATACTGGAACTACCCGAAAAGATAGCAGCTGCCAAAGGCATACACCTGATTGTCTGCATCGACGAGTTCCAACAACTGGCACTACTACCCGGCTACAAAAGTATGGAGGGAAAAATGCGCTCTGCCTGGCAGAAGCAGCAACAAGTCTCCTATTGCTTTTACGGAAGCAAGCGGCATATGATGATGGATATCTTCAACAATTCTTCTAACCCCTTCTACCGCTTCGGACAAGTACTGTTCCTGCAAAAGATAAAGAAAGAGGAATGGGTGCCCTTCATCGTCAATGCCTTCCACCGGACGAACAAAGAAATCAGCGAACAGCAAGCAGAACAACTGTGCGACATCGTGAAATGCCATTCGTGGTATTTGCAACAGTTGTGCTATTTCATCTGGAGCGGTACGTCTGAAAAAGTGACAGATGAGATTATCGAAATCCGTACCCGCCAACTGATAGACACCAACATGCCTATGTTCATGAACGACACCGAGAACCTGACTGCTGCCCAAACTGCCATGCTTCGTGCTGTAGCCGACGGTGAATACCGCTTCAACTCCATCCCCGTAGTGCGGAAATATGAATTGGGCAGTGCACAGACCATCACACGCAACAAGCGTATGCTGACAGAACGTGATTTCATTGAGAAAGAAGGAAACAAGTATGCTTTCTCCGACCCTATATTCGAGCTTTGGTTCAGAAGGGAGTATTGCTAAATGCGAGAAAGGGCGTGAGCAGGAAGTGATGCTTCCTGCTCACGCCAACAACTAAAGTTTCATAGACATTAAAATACTTCTTCCTTGTAACTCATATATAGTAGACTCTATTAAGACCATCTTAGTACTTATTCCACTCATGCACAGGTTTCCTATCCTATGACTATCAGACAGCCTCTGGCCTTGAGAATCTATATATTCAGTATGTACATACACATCTGCATTTTCCAAATCCACTTCTTTCAACTCTGATAAAGAATATTCAAGTTCGATAGACGCATGCATTTTCTCCGTTATCGCAACTGGATTAAATGGCTTACAACTATATGCATGATTCAATTTCGTAAACTCATTTAATAACTTAGGATGGCAAAGGGCAATATAGCTATTGGTTATTACTGCATTTTGCCAGTTCTTATTTACATAGGTAACCACAATACGTATCATATCATCCCTGATTACTCCATCACAAGCAATCAATGCTATTTTTGTTTTCTTTTCTATATATTTGCAATAAAATGGAATTCCGGTGACAATAACCGATATGCTTATAGAGATAATCGAAATTATTAAAGATATTATTCCCATATAGTACGCCTTTTGATAGTACAACAAATTATCAATTCATTCCTCAACTATAGTTTTGAACTCTCTCCACATTATTGCTGTATGGTATGCTTCATTGCACCCCTTAGGGACATACAATGTTGCATTATTATAAACCTCATTATTAAAACCGATTATTGAAGGAGGAATAGTTGACCTACAATGTATTTCCTTAATATATTTACTGTCCCAAAATACCCCACCCGTTTTTAATCCAGTACCAAATATGATTTTTTCCAAGGAAGTACAATCATAAAATGTAGTTTCTGGAAATCCCGTAACACTATCAGAAACAATAATTGATTTTAAATTTGAACAATATGCGAAAGCATATCCTTCAATATATGTTACTGATTTCGGTATCACTATTTCTTTCAAAGAAGAACAATAGCTAAATGAATTTGCATGTATGCAAGTAATTTTATCTGGCAAATCAATAGATTCTAAAGAAGAACAACCACTAAATGTAGAACCATTACTAAATGTAGAATCACCAATCATCTTAATAGAATTCGGTAAATTTATTTTCTGTAGAAGAGAACATGAATAAAAACAAAATCCTCCAATAGTCGCTACATTGTCAAATAGTTTAACCTCAATAAGATTTTTACAATAAGCAAAAGATTCATTTTCTATCTTTACACAAGAATAAGGCAATAATACTTTTTTAAGAGATTTACATTTACGAAACATACAATTCCCAATAACATTATTTTTAGTATAGCAATCCTCATATTTATCAAGAGTCCCTGGTTTATAAGAATCAGGATAGCAATATATTTCGCCTCCTTCCACTATATTAACATTAGTGAGATCTAAATATTCAAGAACACCATTTGTTTCCTTCTCTATATAATTCACACCAGCCATTTCCCTAATCAGCCTGATATCAGATCCGTTAATATCACCTTCAAGGACAATTTTTTTAACCTTTAAATAATCAATATTCAATATTTCCATTTTTCTTTTTAAGGAACCAGCCGTTTCTAATGTCAATTCCAAAACTGATTTTCCCTGTTGAACAACATTCAATGTATCCGCTAAACCTTCATTATTTCTATTGTAATAGATGATTTTAGCCTCTCTTTTATTATAAGCTTCATTTGGGGCAATCATATAATAAAGTGTATGGGTGGAAACGCTTCTTGTTGTGGTTACAGTAATCCAATCCACTTGTGGCATTCTCACATCAAAGTCAAAGTTACTATTTAGCTCTACTGCAATTCGTCCGCCTTCATCAGATATTGTATATTCATTTTTAATCAAATTCAAAAAAGCCCTTTCAGCTTGACATACTTTTAAAACCTCTTTCTGTTTACCATTTTGAAAAATGATTTCTCCTTCACGTTTATTGTACTCGTTATTTTTATCAATAATGAACGAAAGATTAGAGGTAGAAAGCCCACGAGTAGAAGTTCCTTTATGAATCCAACCCCGATATTGTTCAGGAATAAAAGTTTCATAGGCAACATTGGCTTTTATTTCTATCCGAATAGTGCCACCTTCCATTCCTACTGAATATTCTTTCTGCGACAGCATTATCGCATCTTTCTGCACCTGGATAATCTTCAACGTATCTGCCACAGATTTATCATTCCTATCATAATAGATAATTTCAGCCTCCCTCTTACCATAAGTTCCATTAGGAGCAATCGTATAATAAAGCGTATGGCTGGAAACACTTCTCGTTGCGGTTGTGGTAATCCAATCTACCTGCGGCATTTTCACATCAAAGTCAAAATTGCTGTTCAGTTCTACGACAATTTGTTCTCCTTTATCAGAAACGGTATATTCATTCTTAGTCAACAATAAAATGCCTCCTCCTGTCTGATATACCTTCAAGACTTCCTCCAATTCACCGCTTCGGAAAATGATTTCTCCTTCGCGTTTATCATATTCCTCGCTCTTGCTGATGTAAAACTTCCGCACGGTTCTATCCATGTCAGTTCTTGTGGCAGGTTCGTGCATTTGATTATGCCCTTTATCGCCCATAATTATTTGCCCGGAGCCAGAACCTTCACGTATCCAACTCTGGTATTGCTCAGGAATAACAACTTCATAGGAAACATTTGCTTTTACCTCTACCTGAATTTCTCCTCCATTCTTATCTACTTCAAACTTTGCAGTAGTCAGAGTAATAGCATCTTTCTGTTTCTGCGTTACTACGATACTCTTAGTCAAGTCACCAGCTGTCAAGTTCAATACCACATTACGGTCATCAACTCCTTCATTTCTTGCCACTCTAACCGATACTTGGCTTTCCCCGGCTTTCCCTTTATTGGGGAACACCGTACACCAACTGACATCACCGCCTGACTGTGAAACATCTATCGACCAATCTTTATTGGTTGTAAAAGAAAGAATCGCTTCGCCACTATCCGAAGTGAAATCCAAGCTTCCGGTAAAGTAAATTTCACTATCAGGATTAGGAGTAATCTCTGCCGGAGCATCATCATCCGAACAACTGCCAAAAGTAATTAATAGACACAAGGCTACCATTGAGAACAACAAACGTACATAAATGGAACTTGTAGAATTCGCTCTAAATAGAATCATAACCAAATAGTATTAGCCTCGCGTTCCTCCGAGGATATTAAAAAAAGACAGCGTGGAACTGCGTGCTATTCATCGTCTTTGAAGGTCCTGAGAAAACCCGAGTAAACAAATGAACAGACAGCAGACCCACGCCGAAACCAGCGCAGGAGCAGTCCATGCCATTCTTGTTCACTCGATGAAAATTTCTCAGGTTCTCAAAGACAAGAATGAAGCACAACGCTTCTTACAATATCATTTCACAAAACATTGAAGCTAAGGACACTTCCTTGCTTCGATGGCAAATTTAACGATAAAGAATGAAAACAAGAAAAAGATTGGAAAGTATTTTTAAGGCTGATGCCTACAGAAGATAAATATGATTTTGTCATTCTGACACTTTGTATTTTCTATCGCACGAGAATCCCGTATTTCCGCCCCATTACCCACACAGCAAGAAATACGAGAGCGGAAATCCGTAAACATCAGGCTATAAGCATTGTACCGAAACACACGCCCTTCCAATAAATCGAAATCACCTCTCCGAAAGCCCGAATACACCGAAAAGGCAAAAGCAAAAGAACGTTTTACTAAAACAAAGTTACCATTTTACTAAAACGTAACTCCCCTTTTAGTAAAATGGTATACTCTTTTTAGCTTAAAGGTGTAGCCAATTTCTGCATAGAAACCCTATAAAAGCGGAAGAATATGCAAAAAGAACGCATCTTTATGAACCGAATATCCACAATGTATCCCAAATTCGTTCTTCTATAAAACCAAGTGCGGCAGGAAAACCGGGAAAAGCATTACTTTTTGTCAATGTTATAGGGATATTTCTGTCTTTCAGTATCTTTTACAACAACCCATGCAGTTCCCACGTCCGCACATGCCGTATTCCTTCATTGGGCGGCAGACAGAAATCATCAAGCGAAACAACCAGCTTCTCATAATTTTCGGTTATAAACGAATATGTCCATCAATTCTTTCGTCCATAACCTAAAAAGTTTATGAAAAAGGCTAGATTTTCGGTTATAAACGAAAGATTCATCTAAACAAGCAAGGAAGATACTTCCTTTCCGCATCCCCTTTTATCGGCCGGATATTCCCTCTATAGAATCATCATTGTTGCATCTATATATCCACCGCGTTGCATCTATACTTCCACCGTGCTGCATCTATAGATGCAGCAAATCCCTTAACCTATCCTAATAATGCTGCTTATTGTCACCTATTTAGAAGCGAAATCATTATATTTGCGCCCATATATGCCAATACGTTGACTAAGCGATGGCAAAACAGCTTGTAAAAAACAAAACTGAATAATAACGAATTTCATCTGAATGAAACAGTACAAAACCGTAAACAACCTTGTAGGCTGGATTACCTTCCTCATTGCAGCGACGGTCTACTGCATGACCATCGAACCTACTGCAAGCTTTTGGGACTGCCCGGAGTTCATCACCACCGGCTATAAGCTGGAAGTAGGACACCCGCCCGGCGCACCGTTCTTCATGCTGGTAGCCAACCTGTTCTCACAATTTGCTTCCGATGCCTCCACCGTTGCCAAGATGGTGAACTACATGAGCGCGCTGATGAGCGGTGCTTGTATCCTGTTCTTATTCTGGAGTATCACTCACCTGGTACGCAAACTGGTCATCACCGATGAAAACAACATCACCAAAGGACAGCTGATTACCGTCATGGGCAGCGGTCTGGTAGGTGCATTGGCATATACATTCAGTGATACATTCTGGTTCAGCGCCGTAGAGGGTGAGGTATACGCCTTTTCCTCACTGTTTACGGCGGTGGTGTTCTGGCTGATACTGAAGTGGGAAGATGTAGCGGACGAACCGCATTCCGACCGCTGGCTGATTCTTATCGCCTACCTCACCGGACTGAGTATCGGCGTTCATTTGCTGAACCTGCTCTGTCTCCCTGCCATCGTGCTGGTATACTACTATAAAAAAGTGCCCGATGCCAACGCAAAAGGCTCTCTGCTGGCGCTTCTCGCATCCATGGTGCTGGTAGCGGCCGTACTGTACGGTATCGTTCCGGGTATTGTAAAAGTGGGCGGCTGGTTCGAGCTGTTCTTCGTCAATACGCTCGGCATGTCGTTCAACAGCGGCGTCATCGTATATATCATCTTGCTGGCGGCCTGCCTTATCTGGGGTGTATACGAAAGCTACAATGAAAAGAGCAAGTCGCGTATGGCGCTCTCGTTCATACTGACCATAGCCATGTTGGGTATTCCTTTCTATGGTCATGGCAGCAGTTCCGTGATTATCGGCATCATCGTCATCGCGCTGTTATGGCTCTACCTCAAACCGGGTACGCAGGAGAAGATTAAAGAGAAATACCGTGTATCGGCGCGTACGCTGAACACATCTCTGTTGTGCACCATGATGATTGTCATCGGATATTCATCCTATGCGCTTATCGTAATCCGTTCCACCGCCAATACGCCGATGGACCAGAACTCACCGGAAGACATCTTCACGCTGGGCGAATATCTGGGACGCGAGCAATACGGTACACGACCGCTGTTCTACGGCCCGGCCTACTCCTCACAGGTAGCTCTGGACGTGAAAGACGGGTATTGTGAACCGCGCATTTCCTACAACGGAACCAAATATATCCGCAAGGAGAAAGCCGCTGCCGATGAAAAGGACAGCTACATCGAAATTCCGGGACGTATCGAATATGAATACGCGCAGAACATGCTCTTCCCGCGCATGTACAGCAGCGCGCACACCAACCAATATCAAGCCTGGCAGGATATCAAAGGGTATGATGTGCCCTACGACAAATGCGGCGAAATGATTATGGTAACCATGCCCACGCAGTGGGAAAACATCAAGTTCTTCTTCTCCTACCAGCTCAACTGGATGTACTGGC
>ENA-OPCC01000045-OPCC01000045.1-human-gut-metagenome-genome-assembly--contig:-NODE-45-length-56492-cov-4.010383_pt1 | contig 56492 bp, 92 predicted proteins | sample MGYA00241558_ERZ501467 | MGnify/ENA primary metagenome ERZ501467 (study PRJEB25962, sample SAMEA2042620) | human gut metagenome | biome: human gut; feature: human-associated habitat; material: faeces...
TGCCGCCTGCTACCATATTGCCGACATCAGTAACATGGTAACGCACAATCTTCTTTCACTTATAACACTTTAGCAAACGGAAATACCCCAACAAATAAGCTGTCTCTATTTCTCCAAGTTCTGTTGACACCGCCCTCACTTAAGGCAGACATAAAGTTTTCGCCTGCCTGTGAATGGTCGTAGATAGCCAGATTAACGATAACGCTCTCAAATTTCTTCAAGTCCTCGGTTATCATTTCATCTGTGTAGCTGTCAGGGTAATTTCTTCTTGCCTTTACATCTTCTGTAGCTTGTTTAATAAGCTGTTCGATTACCGGATTATCTTCTTTGTTATCGAACACTACCACATCAGATGTTGTTTCATCATCATTTGCGACTGTATCAATATGAAATTGTTTAAGTCTGATTTTGACTTGCTCTAATGTGGTGTATTCCATAATTCAGCTCCTATAATCCTAATTTCTCAATTAACAGTTCTTTAAGCTCTGCTCCTGTAAGCTCCATTGCGTTCTCAATACCTTGTTCTAAGGCAAGTGTCTGCAAGTCCGCTGTTGGCATACGCTTAATAGCTGTCTTTGTGTAATCGCTTGTAGGTTGAGCAGGGAACTTGTCCTGCTCTTCCTCATACTTAAGCTCATCTCCATAAACAGCTTCCTGTCTTACATTATCTGCTGTTACTTCTTCGCTCTGCTTTGCGGCGTTGATTTTATGTCGTCTTAATAACATATAAACACCTCTTACTTTCCAAACTTAGCAAGAACAACCTTTGAATCATTGCTTAAGACTGCTGTATAATGTTCATCACCAGAGATAACAGTTGTCTTTGCAAGAATATCTCTGTCTGATTCAATCTCAACGCTTCTCTTCATATAGATTGTAAGTGCGTTCTCTTCCTCTGACACGCCATCTGCACCTGTGTCCTCGTTAGGGTCTTCTACTGATACGATAACGATAGGGCAAGCGTAATATTCTGTTGTAACAGCCTTTAACTTGCTGCCTACCTTGATTTCCTTGTCCTTTGACTTGAGCGTATGTGCAAGTGCTGTGTCAAGATGAACATTAGTTGCATCCTCGCTTGTTGTATCAGCTACAACATTGATTGTTCCTGTTAAATCATCAAGCTCATACTTAATCAGCTTAACTTTCTTAGACTTAACAACCTGTGCTCCTGCGATAGAACCGATAGTGCCATTCATAATTACATTAAGTGGGTACTTGTCATTGCTCTTGAAATCATCGTCATTAAGTAATGTGGCTTCCTGCGCCGGATTAATGAACAATATCTTTGCAAGTGATGAATCTGATTCATCATCAAATTTGCTATTAGCTGCTACAACTGCTGAATAGCTGATAGGTGCCGCTGTTCCATCGTAATCAATAGGTGCTGTGCAAAGTGCGTCATAGCTGTCATTATCAACCTTTGCAGCGATTGACATAGCAATCTGATTGATAGCTGTACCAAGTGGGTCGCCATAACCAGATAACACTGATTCGTCTGTAAGTTCTACTGCCTTACCTGCTTTCTTAACCTTTGCTTCTGTTGTAGATGTTGTAAGTACTGTTGTACCCATAGCAACACCTTCTGCTACATCTTCTGCGTCACCAATATAAGCATACTTTGGCACAACGATTGTGCTTCCCGGTCTGCCTACAAGTGTTGTATCAACTCTTGCGATAGGCGAGAACTTAATCTTCTTTGGCAACTTAGCTGATACCATATCAGCCATTACCTGTGGGTCTACTAAATTTGCTAACTTAGTCTGTGGCATAGTTTATTTACCTCCGTTTTTCTACTCTGTGAACTTCTTATAAAGCTCTGGATTCTTATTTTTGAACTCCACTCTTTCGTGGTAATTCATCTTGTTAAACTGTTCCTGCGTTATCGTGCTTTCTTCTCCACCGCCCGCATTAATAGCCGGTCTTGATTTAAGCCACTCTGCCTTAGCTTCTTTAACCTGTCTTTGCACTTCATTGGCAATTACAGTTGCTATAAGGCTATGGTCTGCATCTGCAACTGCCTCAATCAAAGAATCAATATCCTTTCCATCACCTATAACTTTCTGATAAGCATTAACAGCTTTCATATGATTAAGCTCTTTGCTCATGTTCTCGAACTTTTCAGCCTGCAACTTTTCAGCTTCCGCCTTTGCTTCCGCTTCCTGTTCTTCTGCTGTCTGCTTGGAGCGAAGTTCTTTCTTGTACTTAGCTGCTTCTGAACTGGCTTTATCGGAAGCGTTCTTATACTTCTCTTTTTCAGCTCTTTCACTAGCAAGCTGTGCCATAAGTTCTTCCACGCTAGGTGTCTGCTCTTCATTCTGTGGCTCATTATTAGTTGTTGGTTCTGTTGTTGTGTTAGTTACATCTGCCATAATTTCTTTACCTCTGCTTTCTGCGTTTTTTGTTGTTCTCTCAACTTCTTGCGATATTTGTATTGCCCTTTCTCTAGGGCATATAAAAAGCCACAAGGCATTTTTTACCCTGTGGCTCAATATCGATTATTTATCTGTTCTGCTCTTGTCTATGATTGGACTATTTTCTGTCTGGTCTGATAAGTCTTGCATTGTGCGGTCTTTATTAGGTGGTTGTTCGTCATCTCCACCCTCTGCTTGATTCTGTGTATCTTTGTTAATTATGCTGTCTTGATATGCCTTAACCATTTCTCCGCTTCTCGCTACAACATCGTTAGGGTCATCAAAGAATGGAATTGCATCAACTGTATCTTTAAGGCTAAATCCGTGGCTTATCAATGTCGCCATAGCATTAACCTTGGTTGACATTTCATAAGTTTTCTGTCGCTTAATGTTAGGTTTTACATCTCTTGCCCTTAATTTAAGTAATGGATTACTGCTATTAACATTGTTTGACAGCTTAATAGCTGCAAGAACAACTTTTATCTCTTCCATTTTGCAGCCATCTGTAATCAACTGTTGCTTTGCCGCCGCTGTTTCAGCTTGCGACCATCCTGTAGCGTCTGACATTGCAACTCCTGTACTGCCACCGCTATTATCATTTCGTTGTGGTACATTGCATTTCTGTAAGATTATCTGCCGCCTTGATTGGATATTATTAAGCATACCTGTGTAATCGTAATTGATTGCAAGTGGCTCAACTATTGGAGTTTTGCCATCTGCTGATGTATAGGTCTGCATCCATTCTCCAGATTTTGGCTTTCTCACTTTTTCAGTAATGTGTGGTGTTCCATCTTTATCAACTGTTGTTTCCTGTTCAACCGGAAAGTCAACATCATTTGTGTGCCACACTGCCTGCGTGTTCTGTTCAACATCATTAGTAAAATCTGAAATGAGTAAGTTTAAGTTATCCATTTCAGATATTTGCCGTTCAAAACAACCCATTCTATCAAATGACCTTGTGTATTCGATAATAGGAATTTTATGCAGTGGATTTTCTTCTCCGCTTCTCTCTAAAAATCCCCATTTTGTTTTTCCTTTTTCTGGTCCGTTAGTGATTTTTATCCCATCCGTAACTTCATAGCGAATATCTTTTGTAAAACAGGTGTAATATCTTGCACCGCTATGTTTGTCTTTGATATAAGTGCCTGCAAGAATAACCCTTTTATCACTATAAGCTGTTGACCTTACAACAAATGTTGTTCTTGGGTCCAAAACATCGTATGTGAAATAGCTTTCTCCGTCCTCATATTCTGTATTCACATCAATAAGGACATATCCAACACCACCGATTTCAACATATCTCGCAAGTTCCTGTTGTTTCTGCCTTGCGTTCTGCGATTCGTAGCAACTGTTTAATTCTGCTATAGCTTCTGTGAGGTTGGAATCCTCATTATCGCCATTTTGAACAAGTGTTATAGGGTTCCCCCACTTGAACCCGAGGCAGAACTCGGTAACCTCATTAGCCACATTATCGCAACACTCGCAGTCAATGTCTGGTCTGTAAGTCTTTGGGTTCTTCCTAACTATCGGCTGTATTCCTGCATCATAATCAAGAAGAAACTGTATTCTGTTGGAATTAATATCATGTTCCAAAATTGCTTCACGCAAAATTGGTATTATATTGTCAGGCGTTATTTCTTTCACACCTGTGTAAATAGCAATTCTTCCTGCCTGCATTGTCTACACCTCTAATAAAACGTCATGCCGCTTGAACATTTGCGTTCTGGCTTTTTCTTAACTTCAAAATAGTCATTTTTTGGTATAAAATGAATCCATTTGCCACAGTGCTTGCAAACAAGCTTGTGCATATGTGGGTCACGCTTATCTGCTTTTGTTAAAAATTTGCGGCAATATGGACATATTATTGATTTGTCTTTATTCGTGTAAAAAATCATATTTCCACCTCATTGCATAGCAAAAGCACCGCCACAATTAAGTAGCGGTGCTTTTTAATAAAGAATCGTGATGTTATGGATTTTGCTTTGCTCATTATAATAATACAAGATTTTTTCGTCACAATCGTAACAACTTTTAATTTTTTTCAATAAATCTTTGAAAAGCCATTTTTACGCTGCTTTCAGAATTGCCGCCTATAATGTGTGCTATCTGAATCCAAGTCTTATTTTCTAAAAATCTAAGATTAATTATTCTTCTCATTCTGCTATCATCAACACTTGCAATAAATTGCTCAACCTCATTGGTTTTTTCAAGTAAATCATCTTCCAACAACTGCAATGTGGCTTTTCTTGCATAGAGAAGTGTTTTCTTTCTGCTGTACTCTGGAAATGGTATGCCTTCAATCTTAAAATGCTGTTTACCGCCATTGCCGCCACTGACAGAATCTATAACCATTTCTCCGGCTTCAATTTTACTTATATCTTTTTCAAGCCGTTCTATCTTTAGCCTTACTTCTTTTACCTCTTCTTGCAGGTCTGAATACTGTGATAAAACTTCCTTTGTTACCATAAATACCCTCCTGTTTATATTGGGCTTGACATAATTACTGTCCTATGCCTTTTTTTGCCGCTATAAATCATATCGCATAGCTGTGCTGTTGAATCTACGCCATCATCATGCTTCATTTTTCCTTCATATGTGCAAGAAAGAATGTTTTGAAAATACTTTCTGTATTCCTTGCTTTGTCTTTCAAGCTTTACAAAATGTAATCTCCTGATATCCGGCGCATGATTTTTAATTCTGTCCATTTTTGCCGTTTTGTTATCAGCCGGGTCGTGGCTTGTTAATACAGGGTAGCCATCTTTTTTCCATATATCTTCACACGCCAAGCGGTATCCTGATGTTGATTTCGTTTCCTCAAAATGTACTTCTGCTGTTTTATTTGGGAATTTATCTAAGTGACTTTCCATTCTGCTTGTTACTTCAGGAATTGTTATATCCTTATCACCATCGTTATATACAGCATCAAAGACATAATGTTCTCCGTCAATTTCATAGCAAATCGGCATTGACACAAAGTCTCCACCGCCATATGCCGGGTCATTTGCAGCAAATATCTTGTCTGGTCTAATACCATCTAATTCTGCTGGGTCAAAGAAATTCATATTATCAACATTAAACATCTGCCCTTTTCGTTCAATAGGCTCTTGCTGATATTGGGCGAACCATGATGCCAAATCATCATTATTCTCAAATGAAGCCATTCTGCGCTTATAATCAAGCGTTGTGTAGCCCAACTTATAAGGATAGTCAAAGTTGCTCTCGTTGTTTTCATTAAGAGCCGGTATTATAATTTCTCTATGTCTTATGTCTGAATACTCAGAATCACTAAGAAGTAAGTCTAATCTGCGACCTTGCACATCTTTTGGAGCCCATCTGGTGCCTATTCCAAGCAGTTTTGCTTTGCCCGGCTTAATTCTTGGTATGAAATTATTATCAAACTTGCCCCAAACAGTTCTCTGTCTGTCCTCACTTAACGCTTCGTCAATACCGCTAAACAAATCATCATATACCCCTAATCCATCACAATCACATGCTCCGTTCAATGTTCCGTATATAGAACGCATGGTGAATGTTGGGTATGTTTTTTTACGGCGAAAGTCTATCGTAAGGTCTTTTCCGTCTGTAATAACCTTTTTCTCAACAATTTCTGGGTAGATTTCCTTGTAGGTGTAAGTTGGGTCATTTACCATTTCTAATATTCCGTCGTAAAATCCTCCGGTTATTTTGTCGGAATATGCCGAATATAGATTTGACCTCTCGGGCCTGTTTGAGCCGAACCACAAATTACCCATTTTAACAATTTGTGTCTTTCCAATACGCCCCGGGCAAAATACCATACCCTCGTCAAGTTTGTCATCGTACAAATCTTGAATAAGCTGTGCGACTTTGCTTAACGGATTTCTTCTTGGTAAATAGAATCTTTCCCATGGTGGTCTGTTTTTTTCCATGTAAATCATAAAACTCTCGAACTTATAACGAGATTCAAGTAAAAATATCTCAAAATATTTATCAAGCAAAGCGTAAGGGTCTGTTTCGTGTTGAAAATGGTAATAATCCAAATCCCATATCGTACCGCCCGAATGTTCCATGCAGAAACGCTCTATAATACCTTTAGAGCGGTTTGTGAGCTGTAAGCCATACAAAATATCCTTTTCACCATTTATAGCCACATTTGAAGCTTCTACGTAAGCGTTTATTACAGATTCATCTACGCCTCTTTTTTCTATATATTTTTCATATCCATTGATTGTGGAAATTAGGCTCTGACTAGCCATAAGAAAAGCACCTCCACTTTTAAAAAGCAAAGGTGCTTATAGACCTCTGCCTATAACTGTTTTAGGGTAGCGACTAACTCCATTTGTTAGCCGGTAATTGTTTTTATTCGTTTGCTTTGAAATTGTAAATCGGTTTTATAATGTCAACTATTTCAACAGTATCTTTTATATTTCCAATTATTTCATCCATTGTTTTATATGCCATAGGGCTTTCATCAATCGTAGATGTATTTACGGATGTTGTAAATATTCCATCCATTGCTTTTTGATACTCTTCTAGCAAAATGCTTTCTTTTGCTTTTGACCTGCTCATTGTTCGCCCTGCTCCATGCGGTGCTGAATAATTCCAATCTTCATTTCCTTTGCCAATTCCCAAAATGCAACCGTCACGCATGTTTATTGGTATTAGTACCTTTTCCCCCGTTTTTGCAGAAATAGCACCTTTACGAACAATATTTGTATCGTGTTCAATGTAGTTGTGAATTGTTTGAAATCGTTCCGTTTCTTTTGTAACTTTCCAGCCCATATAGTAACAAATAATGCTCTGAATGGCTCTTCTGTTAATTTTCGCAAACTCTTGACATAATTTCATATCGTGCAAATACATTTCTCTATGTTTTCCAACAAGATATGATAACTCTCTAGGGATTTTAGTTGTATTTGCTTCGTAGGACTGCTTTAATTCTTTGATAGCCTTGCTGATTTCTCTTTCTCTTTTACATTTTTTGTATTCAGCAATCAATTTCTTGCTATCTTGTTTAAAGTTTGATTTTCCCGAAATATCGTCAATCGCCATTTGCTGATATATTTCTGCAACTTGCTTTCCGACATTCCTGCTTCCCGAATGAATAATAAGATATTTATTATTATTGCTATCGTTATCAACTTCGATAAAATGATTGCCACCTCCCAGCGTGCCACAACTTCTTTTCAACCAATTTATATTTTTCAACTGTTCCTTGCAATTCAATTTTTCAATAATATCACTTGCAACAGATAAGTTTTCTTCTTCATGAACTTTTCTACCACTTGGAACATATTTTCTAATGACGTTATCTAATCTCTCAAAATCAATATGAATATTTCCCAAGTTTGTAGTAAGCATCCCACAGCCTATGTCAACTCCAACAATGTTCGGTATTACTTTTTCTCCTAAATCAGCAGTAAACCCGATAACACACCCTGCTCCTGCATGAACATCTGGCATAATTCTTATCTTGCAATCCGAAAATGCTGGCTGTTTTACAAGCGTATATATCTGATTTAATGCTTCATGTTCTATATTTTCTGTAAATATTTTCAAATCAGCCATAATATGTTCCCCTTTCCGCTGATAATCAGCAATTTATTTTAATGCCCTCTGTTAATATGGCGGTTTTGTCCTCATTCAGAATTGTATTTCCGTTTTCATCCGTTTTATGCCATCGTGCATTAACTTTAATCATTGGGCTTTGGTTTGAATGACCGATAAAATGTAACTCCATGTCCGTACATCTTACTTTTTTACCGTCAATAAATATTTGTGCGGTTTTGCCATCGGATATTATCTTGATTTTTTCTTTTGTAACTTCAATAGGTTCGCATTTGTACATGGATTTCCATGAATCTTCATACCACTTATCTATTTCATCAATAACAGCACTCGCATAATAAGTCGGTTTGCTCATTGTTTTCGTTCGGCTACATAAAACTTCTTGATAATTCTCGATAATAAACTCACATTCAGCACCGTTATATTTATAATCTTTATAAAACCGATAAAAAGATTTTAAATTTTTGATAAAATCAATTAGTGTTTTCATTTCTTATTTCCCCACTCAAATCCAAAGTCAGAACGCTTGATTTTGCATCTTGGTTCTCCATCAAGCCAAAATACAATGCCCTCAATATAATGATCTGACAGATATTTCTTAATTCCATCAAATGTTCTTTCAACATTTATGATTATCGTTCCGTGTTTTACTATCGTATCAGATCGTAAATTATATGGATTTCCTTGAAAATGAACTCCAATCGCTTCATAAGTGCCATCTTGCATTTTGGGAAAAATAAACTCTCTGTGTTCGCTTATTTTTCCGCTCGCTAATCCGCTATTAGTGGTTTCAATTTTTCCAGCATCAATAGCGTTCTTGTATGCTTCCATAAACCATTTATCTTCTGGTTTATTTTCGTCAACCTTCACCCAATATGGCAAGTGACCGGTTATTGGATCTGGTTCTTCTTGACACTTAATAGCACCTTCCGGAATTTGTTTACCCTTTTTCGCATCATACCGCTTATAAAATTCTCCGTTTATGATCGCACAACATGAGCCATCAACTTTTAAGGTTGCTATGCCTTTCCCTTCAAGCACCCACTCCATGCCTTTGGTAACACTCGGAAGTATGTCTACGATTTTATGATTTTCATATACTCTCTCAAACAATGTTGGTATTTTCTTCATTTCCAATGCACCTTGAACCCTTTCTTTTTATACTCCTCTACGGCTTTTTTAAAGCTCATATCGTCCTCATACTTTTCATTCAGCATAATCACCACATTGCCTTTTTCAATGCCGTATATGTTGCAATTTGCAAGTTTCTTAGCCGTTCCAAGAATAGCTTTTGCCTGCTTGTGGCTCATTTCATAGGTTTGGGTTCCCATATTAACGGTCATTTCTCATAAACCTCTCAAAATCTTCCATACACTTAGGGCACAAGTCGTATACAGTATTAAAAGTGCTGTTCTGTGTAATCAAATTTCCACACAGTATGCCTTTTTCAATTTCAGCACCGCACCTGTCGCAAGTGCGCCATTCTTTTTGATGTTTCATAAAATCCCTCACTTATCAAATAAAAATCCGTTATTGACTATTCTGTTTTGTGTGAATAGTGTTTTAACATTGGCAGTCCGTGTCTTTTTCTCCAATTATTGCAAGTTATGTATTCAAGTGCCTTAATTATTATGCCATTTCTCACATAATCCTTTTCGACCATTCTTATAGGTTTTCTACCAAGTACCTGCATACCAACAATGTCTAATCGTTCATTTGTAACATCAATAGCATATTGCTCTCCGTAACCAACATCGAAAGATATATTATTTATTTCAAAGTGCTTCATGCTATATAGGCTTGTCTCTTTCATAAAATCTGCACTCCTTAGGGCATATAACTGGGTAAACTAAATAACAATTACTTTTCTCATTCACGCATGTGTAAGTCGCGCCAAGCATTCCGCAACTTAACATTCCGCAATATTTACAATCTGTAGGTTTCTGAAAAAGTTTATTTTGTAATAATTTATTCATTCTTCCACCGCCTTTTAAGCCAACCCTAGCATGCATAAAATATCAAGCTCTGATATTCTCTCCGCACCCTCTCTTGTGTGCATAAGAATATCTTTAAGTTTTTCATTTTCTGTGTTGCTGTATTTATTTCTATCATACGCTCCCGAAAAACAATAATATTTGCAATATCCATAGCCTACCCCAAGTCTGTTGCCGTAAATGCTTTTTCCGACAATATCGTAATATTTTGGCACTTTTAAAATATCGTGTTTTTCATCTAGGGTACATTCCTTTTGTTCTGCTTTTAGTTTTGATTGAAGATATTTCAGAAAACTTCGTATATCCTGTTCCGATTTTGAAATATATAAAATAGTCTCTTTCATTTTTTCCACCTCTGACAAATCAACAACAATCAGCACAGCACCATAACATTTCCATAAATCGCATCTTTCTTCTTCGGCTGTTTTTCTATCAACATAAAGCGAATGTGGTTTATTGCTTTTGACACTAACAAGTGCATATTTGTATGTTGGATAATATTTTTCCTTTGCTTCTGCAAGATTCACCGCTACACCATCTTTCTGCCGCAGATAGGGCAATAATTGATTTTTTAACCAATCCGTTACTACCAGCTCCGTGAACATCGTATCCAAATGCAATAATTTTGTTCGGATATTGTATTGCAAGTCCATAATCGTTCGTCTTTCCAATAGCCAAAGGTTTTCCTCTTTCACAAAATTCACACATATTACACCTCAATCCCATATTCTTTGAAATGGTTTTCAATATCTTTAGGTATCTCAACGCCTAGTTCTTTTGCCCTTTTAAATGCTTTTATTTCTTCATTTGTAGGCATATTAGCAGTTCTAAACCATTGGTCTATGTCAACATGTCCACGTTCTAAGCTATTATTAAAATCTGTGCAATTATAAGCTCTTTTAATACATTTGTCTTGTGGATAAATAATATGTGTTTTTGTATCTCTGTAGGTTGTGCAGTCTATCCCAGAACTATATTTTGCACATTTTTCTCTGTATTCGCATATATCGCATTCGGTATTTTTCTCTTTATATTTTCGAGGCTTGTATTTCTTAAAATCCTTGCACTCATAGTCAAGTGATGTGTCATTCCCTTTTTGGCATTCATAAACCGGATATTCTTCTCCTGTTTTTTCATCAAAATCAAAATCTTCATCACAATATTTGCAAATTGAGCAATCTTTCATATTGCACCTCAAATCTTCGTAAATATATTCAAATCATAGTTATCTCTGATATAGTCAACGACTTCCTGTAATTTGCTTTTCACAAATTCTTTGTCTTGCGTCTTATCCAGCGATTAACAATTCTCTCAATCGTCATTCTTTCCCCATAAATTATCTGGTAATTCCTCGCCGCCATAAATCTTGCGTGCATATTTTCTAAATGTACGCACGCTGCACCCTACTATCTTTGCCGCTTCTTCTTGTTTGATTCTGCCTGTTACATACAAATCCATTGCCTCATAAAATTTTTCCTTGTTTAGTGCGTGTACGCCTTGTGCCATAAATATTGCTCCTTGTCTGTTTTACATCATTTTCTGTATCCTTAATTTTAGTAATCGGATAGACAGGACTTGAACCTGTGACTACTTGAATAAATCAAGTGTTACTCCCAACTGAACTACTATCCGCTATTGCAGACGAAGTAGCAATTCATCCGCAATGTAAGTGACTTTTGTCGCTACCTTTGTCTCACTTAGACGGACTTTGTTATACCGTTTCCGACAATGCCTTCGTTCACAGCCGAAAGTTATTGATGTGGTGTGGATTTGAACCACACATAAAGCGTGCACTCTTTACGTTGGAGGGAATCGAACCCATAGGCATAACCCAAATGTTTTTAATCCATATGCCTGTCTCCTAGCCATCCGTTACTTACCCATTTGTATACACATCAACAGTCAGTATTATGCTGACTAACGCCGACAGTAGGAATCGAACCTACATAACATTTCTGTTGGATAGCTTAGCAAGCTATTGGAATACCATTATCCCATATCGGCTTAACTGAGAAGCGAGGCGCTAACCCTCTTTATTCTGCTGATACTTCTCAGTATCACATTTTTACAACGATTTAGCCATTAGGCTGTGATTTTTGGGTTAATCGTGAACCCGATAGAACCAATAGGGAGTTGCACCCTATCAGCCCTAGTTGTTACTTTTGCAAAGGAGTACATTGTTGCCGCCTTTTACGGCTGGGTGGTACAGGTTGATTTTCACAAAACCTTCACGGGGTTTTTGACGCCCCTTAACAGCTCTCGCTATGAAGGAAGAAAGGAGTATTACACACATGCAAAAAGAAAAGTGTAACACAAAGGTGAAATCAAAAGTGATTCCACACAGGACTAGTGGGATTTGAACCCACGAATACAGGAATCAAATCCTGTGCCTTACCGCTTGGCGATAGCCCTAAATGGTGTGTATTCTCAGCTTTTATTCCACACCGGCCTCATTATCAGTTCTTTAGTGCGGACTGTTAAGGCTTGCTTTTAATTCCCTCGCTTTATTTTCATACCAATCAATCTTCCCCTGTTCCTGTATTGGATTATCCTTAAGACCTATGCGGTATTTATACTTGTACGCCGTCATTTCACACCACATAGCAACTTTCTCTTCGCCCCAAATATCAATCATTTCTTCAATGCATTCTTTACGGCCGCTTCGGTTATAATGTTTAGGGTGATTAATCATATCTGACATTACATGTCTCCCGCTTCACGATTATTAGCTTTATAGACATCAAAGCCATCTGGATATCTTGCTTTCAGCTTATCAATGTTAATCTGCATGATTTCATCAAGGCTGAATCCGGCAGATTCGCACATTAAAGCTACATACCAGCATATATCGCCTATTTCTTTCTTAAAATGCACCTTTTCAAGCCCTGATTCATGAAATATGTGCTTTTTCAGCATATCATTAAGTTCCCCCACCTCACCGGATAAACCTAATGCAGCGTTTACTATGCCGCCTACATCCATATCAGACTTGTTAATTATGCTCTTAAGTCTGTCGCTATTCTTTCTGTCATTAGTCCGCATAGCCATATTCTGATATTCATTGCCTGTCATCTGTCTAATCCTCCTAAACCAATCTTACCAGCGTATATTTCATTTTCCCACGCTTAATTATATATATGTTTCTTGTAATACTCTTAACGCTATATGTGTTTGCAAGTAAGATTAATTGTCTTGTTGTTATCTTAATCATATATACTCCTAAGCCTTTTTGTTTTTGAAAATGTTTGTGGGGCTTAATTGCACGCATTGCGTGGTATCTATAAACCCCCTCCCCGGGTCCTTTTAATTGTGTCAATGCTGTACTATTTACACACAATTCAATTTGTTTTGTTTTCCAGCTTCGTCTAACCATAGTTTAGCGAAGTTCGTTTATTTGATAAAATATAGCAAGCTCAGTGTTTATGCGGCTTGCAGCTATTTGTTGAATTGTGTATCATTTTCGCTCAATTGCAAGGGTGGCGAGTACTCCAATTGTGCGGTATTTTCGTTAAATTTCGGAATGCTTGCGTAATCAATAGCCCTGTGCTTGCTGGTCTCCCTAACGCCCGGCATATTCCAGCTGTGAACCTTATTCAACTTAGGCAAGTACTTCATCGGATTGTTGCGGCGGTCCTTCATGAGATTGAATAAACTTTCTTCGTTATCTTGCATAATTTTTTCTTGCAAGTCAAAAAAGTTTGAGCTTGATCTATTCCCATCACTCCAATTATACAGCGTCTGTTTCTCAATCCCTATCATGTCGCAGAACCCTTTCTGCGTAACTTCCTGACAATGTTTATTACAAAGACGCTTATATATATTATTATATACATATGCTACATTATCAAAATCATATACACCATTATTACTATTTTTATTTAATTTTAATAAATTACGGTTTGGAAAAAATAAAGTATTATATAGCTCTGTAATTATATCAGCCCAAATTGATGGATATATATCTTTCTCATCAATCTCATTGTCAATGCAATAATTGGTTACAATGTCCGTAGCTATGGCCGGCATATCTTCAACGCTTGTTATTGTCTGCGCATTTTCATCTTTCTTCATTCTCTCCGTCTCCCTTGCTGGTTATTCTAAAAATTAAAAAAGCTCAGCACATAAAAGAATAATAAAATAATCAAGTAATACAGATATAGCATAATCAATATAATTATTGCTATATTGCATATACTTAAATTATTAAATTACTTTCTTCAGTGCTGAGCTATTTATATATGCTCTAAAAATCTTATATACTGACAATACAACACATTTATATATCTGTCAATAATTATTTTTAAAATTTTACAAATTATTTTAATTATATTATATGCATTGTATATCATGATAGTATTTTAATTTTAATAAAAATATAAGCTTATTATTGATTAAAGGTTTTTTAAAAAATATAAAGGGTTTATTATAATAATATATATACAGATAACAGATGTCTGCCTACTGTATGCATATGGTATAGATACCCTATACATACCATATATTTTTTTTGAAATAAAAAAGAGGGGAGCGCTCCCCTCTTAAATTAGCAAGTTTGTTAAATTGATGTTAGAAATTCTTCAACGTCCGCCAAGGTACCTATTTCATCAAGCGCTGTACTGCTTTGATTATCAGCGCAGTAATATATACCCTTGTCACTTTTGTAAAATGTAAAACTGCTATTGCTGTAAACGGCGTATGCTGTTTCTGACAATTCCGACGGCGTAAATTCATACTTTTTCATTCTTTATCGTCTCTCCTTTTCAGTTTAAAAATGGACTGTGTGCGCTCTTGTTCATGCTCTCAATTATTCGTTCCGCTTCCTGCTTTGCAAAATCATCATCGAGAAGCTTTGCGCAGAATGCGAAAGCCGAGCAAAAATCACCGCGAAGATTGTATATCTTCGCAACCTGCTGTCCGTCTCTTGTGAATGTTGCTACCGCCTGAACAGATTCTGCAACCTGTCCGCTATTGTTAGCCTTGACGCTTTCAATATCAAAGCTAACCCAGAAATTATTAACTTTAATTCTGTTAATATGCATATTTTCTCCTCTCTGTTAGTCTTCTTCTCTGAGAAGTTCCCAACCGGCTTTCACAACGTCAATACACTCATCCTCAGCCTCACCAACTAAGTTGTAATATACAACCCAGCTCACCCGGTCAAGCTCTTCCCCCCTGTCGTCTGCAAGGGTATAATAATCATCGCTGACACGTTCAGCAATTCCGGCTGCCCCATCATCTGCGCTGTCTCCGTGTGCATATCCGAGCGCCTCAAGCATCTTTGCGCCCTCTTCATGACCGAGCTTCTCAAGCTCTTCAAAATTTACTTTCTGCATAAATTCCACCTTTCAGCGTTTCCGCTGTCCTTTCTTAATTATTTTCTTTTATGCGTTCTTACCGGCTCCGTAGCACTTGTAAAATGCAGCCGTGAGCCTGCCGAGCTGCTCCGGTGTCAGCTCCTCTCTTAAATCCTCCGGAATCCATTCATATGATTTCCGGAATGTATCACCAAAACGTCCGATTTTGGATGCTTTCTTGACCTGTTCGAGCTTATACATCTCGCCGAGCTCTTTGACTGTGATTTCTCCGGCTTTTACAGCTTCGCGACCTTCTCTCGTTAAAATTGCCATTGCTTCAGATTTTTTTATTGTTCCGATTCCATTTATTCTCATGTTTGCTTCTCCTTTCAAGTGGGGCGATTTCTCGCCCCGGTGGTGTTACTTTGTCGGCTTGTACTCGTCTTTGCCGGTTTCAATGTAAAGCAGAAAATCATTGATTTTCTTTTCATCCCATCCGGCAGCTCTGAGACCTTCAATCAGCCTTGCTACTTCTGTCATTTGCATATCTTCCATGTTTCCCCTTTCCGGCTTTCGCCTATTGCCTTTCAGCAATATTATAATAACTTATTTTAGTTATATTGTCAATACTATAATTCAAGTTTTTCTTTTATTTCTTTTTCCTCTGCCGCATCCTTTTCATAATATATTAAGTGCTCCGGCTGCATATTCAGAACGGCGCATATATTATTCAATGATTTCATACTTATATTTGCGTTATTTTCCTTTATTTTTCTCCATGTATCCTGTGATATAATACCTGTTTTTTGTGCCTTGTATGCTGTCATTCCTGCAGTTTTCAGTGCTCCGGCAACGTCAAATTTGAAACGAATCATTTTTGCATTTCCTCCTTATATATAGATGATAATATTTTTATCCGAAAAAGTCAATTAAAAATAACTAAAAAAAGTTGCATTTTATATTGACAATAACTTTTTTTAGTTATATAATAAAACCATCAAATAAATAAAGCCGGTGACACCTACCAAGCGACCACCGGCACCAATCAAAAAAGAAAGGTAAGCCGATTATATCACAGTCGGCGAAATGGTACAAGGCTATGAAAAGAATTAAAGAATTAGAAAAGGAACTCGAAAAGGTTTGCGGCACTTATGAAAATGATTGCAGCAAGTGCCCGAAGCAGGCAGAATGTGAAGAATATTGTAAACTGTCACAGGAAGAGGAGGACTAAAACATGAATTACAAGGTCGGTTATAGAATAGACGAGGATGCAGCGCACGGCATTAAGCAGGGCTATAGAATAATAGCGGCTTTTGATTATGTTGTAAATGCGCAGGATTTTATTGAAAAGTGCATACCCGCCGAAAATCAAGACAGATTTTTCATGCTGTCAAATAATACAAGATACTACCCAGCAACGGGGAATTTTGAAATATTTTATCCGAAACGCTCCAAAATCGGAGCGTCAGCCGCGGGATGGTCTCCCGGCTCTGACGATGGCAGACCAGAAAGGAAAAACATGAACAATTATATAAAGGTGATTATATGAAAAAACAGTATGCAAAAAAATTAAAATAGGCGATAAAGTGAATCGACACGAAAAGGGATGGTCAAAAGTTGTCGGGATTAAGAAAAGTTTTATAGTGTACCTGACTTTTGATAATGGCGATGTAATGCCTTATTGTGAATCCGATGAGCTCATTATTGCCGCAATGTAAAAAGTCGAAACCGCCGCCTGGCGGTCTGCAGGAACTGCCCCACCTGCACCGATGAGACAGGGCAAACAATGAAAGGATGGTTGATATCATGACATTTGAGAAAAATTTACAAGCTAAAAAAGCGGATGCATTAGCAGCATATAAGGCAGCTAAAGCAGATTTTTTGAAAACTGTAACAAGTGAAAACTTAAAAGGCGATTTTGAAAAATGGAAAATTTTTTGCAGTAAAAAAGCCGACTGTATGAAGTTGGGGCGTAAGAATTTAGCAAGGCTGGCGGTTCCGGGGTTCGATTCCCCGGCTTGCTTTACCTCATAAGAGGATAATAAAATTGAAAGGCGGCATTTATATGAAAAAAATACAGTTATCAGACGAAAGCAAAAGCGTTTTGTACATTTTAACAAAAGAAGAATGGGAAAGAATACCGAACGATTACAAAACAAATTATATTGTTGATTACACCAAAAAGGAAATAATGAATAAAACAATCAAAAGTGCTTTCTTGCCTGGATATGGTACAACATTATTTTTTGAAAATAGGCATTTTCTTATAGTTGACGACAAGAAGCCATTGAAAAAGTATGCTATATGGAGGAATCGCGAGGTAATAGGATATTGCGAAATTGACAAGGCTGCAGCGGACAAGGCAAACAGGGCAAGCAATGCATATTTTTATTTTGGTTTTGACAAAGTAACAAGCCCAGAAAAATATTAATTCTTTCCGCCATCCGTTCAGGCGGTCGGCATGGTTCAACGCCCTGCGGCGTTTTTTCCTGTAAGGGATAATATCAAAATATATGGAGGTACTAACATGAGATACAAGGAAAGCGACATAAAAACGATACAGGACGAATACGGCATGAGAGGCGCAAAGCCTTATATTTACGTCAATTCATCAGCGCATAGATGGTTCATATTGTGGTACGCGGGCGAACCGGATGAAGTCGATAATTATACTTGCAGCAGATATACAAGCGTTGCGCAATATCGAATTTAATAATTGATTTTAAGGGCGTACAATCTGCGCCCTTTTTGGCTTGCTGTGGGTTCTGGTTGGTTCGATTCCAGCCGCAAATGCTTTTATTTGTGTACCTTGAAAAATTAATATAAAAGCTGTATAATCAAATTAAGTATTGCCGGCTTTTCGCTGTCCGGCAGTCTTATTTTGCTACGATTAAAAAGCAAGCGCATATTTGCCGTTTTAAAGCGTTTTAATATGCTTATAGTGTCATTCTTAATCTTTTACGCTTGTGCGGCTCTGCGGGGCTTATACGGCTTTACAGCGTTAAAAAATCCCCGGCGGTGCTCTGCCTAATTTTCAGCCGCCGCAGGGTGGCAGGTCCTTGTCTGACCCTAAAATTCTTCACTCTTTTCAGAAAAAAATTTTCCAATTTTGCTCAACAAATTTTCAAGCACCCAAAAATCAAATTTTCCTCTGTAAATCTGCAATATAGGGGGGTATCAAAAAATTTTGCAATTGAAAATTTTTGCAAAAAATATTTTTTATTCAGCTTAATATTATAATATGTCAACTATAATTAATTAGATATATAACAAAAACAGTTGCCGCATTAAGCAAGCAACTGTCATTGTTCTAATTTATAAAAACCACAGGATTATTATTATCAAACAAACAGGATTCTACTTCTTGCCCCTTGTCTGCTAATGAACATTTCACTTTTTCAAACATTCTGATTCCTCTTACAATGTCATATCTGTAATTAAGTGAGTAAACAGTTCCAATAAAGTGCTGTTTGTTTACAGGAATATACGCCGGCATTACAAGTTTCCCTGCCTGCGGCTGTGCAAATTCCTTAAGCTCGGCCACCGCAACATCTTCAATTATGCACGTATCTCCGTATTCGCCAAGTGACGGATAAACAGGCGGATTCAGCAATGCATTATAAATATCGTCAACATCTGAATCATTAAATGCCTTAATGTAAATCACAGTGTCAAGGTCAACTAATACAGATTTTGTCTTGGATGACCTTACCCAGCCTGTATGACTTCCATCAGCATTATCAACTATAACATCCCAACGCTTTATCTCCTCTTCATTAATTTTATTGAATTTATGTCCGCCATGCCATTCTGAGCGGAAATCCGTATTATAGATGCCCTTGCCGGTGATGAAAAAATCAAGCTTGTGATAACTTTTCCATTGACACATTGAATGAATAAACCCATTAACTGTACTAAACGGCGGCAATGGGTAACAATCAACGCCCTCCGGCGCATTTGCAATCTTAAATCTCGCCATATTCTGATGCATTTTTAACCTTACTACTCTCATAATAATTCCTCCAAAATATAAAATAAGCCGCACTTAATAAAAGTACGACTTTCCAATATGGAACTATTAAAATATACAATCATCAATTTTTTACATCACAGTTATAATACCGTTTCAGTTATCAAATGTCAAGCTTTTTGGCGTAGTATTTGCCGTTATAATCAGTGAATTTGCTGAATATCTGCATACCGCCATTTCTTCAATCAGCCTTTCTTTTGTCATCCCCGGATTAGTTCTTTTTACATACTCAAGAATCTTATCAATACTCATCATCCCACTCTCCTAACTGCTCCTAAAACCATATCAACAATGTCAAATACTTCATCTCCGTACGTTGCCACAAAATCACAGAGCACTTCTTCCTGTTCAATCGGCAAATATATGTCATATGACATGCAGATAGCATGCGTAATCTCATGAATTAATACTTTGCGTAAAAATCCGCCTTGCAGCATATCAGACAAATAGACAGTGTTTGTATTTCTATCTGTAACTCCAACACTCAATGTGCCGTCAGAGCGCTGTAATTGCCTATTATTTGCACTTACATATTTAATGCGCCATGTTGTATCATTAATCGTAAAAAACATCTGCATTCTCCTTTCTGAGCTGTTTCCGAAATGGAAATAACTGAAAAGCCACTAACCAAATATCAGCTAGTGGCTTCTTGTATTTATTTTTTGTGTTTTCTGATTGGTAGTCGGAACACTCTATTTTTTTAATGCTTTTAGATATTCAGCTTCAATACCACGTCTGACAAGCTCAGAACAACTGATATTAAGCTTTTCTGCTGTATAATTCAGTTTATCCAATGTCTCATTATCAAGCCTGGTCCTTAACATGTAATCTTTTGGGTTATCTTTCCTTTTTCTGCCTGTTTTAGATGACAAAACAATCACTCTCCTTTAAAATGTTGCTACATTTTACTATTTTTGTTGCCACATTTTATTAATTTTTGTAGCAACACTTTTTTAATTTTTGTTGCTACATTTTATAATAATCTGTTGCTACAAAAAGTCAAGTGGTTATGATAAAAAATGGAACGCACCTTTCGATACGTTCCACTAGTGAATAAATATTTTACTAATTAACTGATTATTCCAATGTTAAAGTTCTGGTTAAAAGTTTTCTTTCACCTACAAAAGGTTTTATTTCCAGTGTAACATCATCCATGCTATCTTCTAACACAAACGAAGAAGCTACTGTTATAGTAACGCCTTTCTGAATTTCTTTGGCACTGTTTCTTGATTCATCGTTTACATGCCACATAGAATGCTCAATTTCAACACCATTCTGAAAGCAGGTGTCATCGAAAGAATAGTCAAAGACTGCATTATCACTTGAATTGTTTGTAAAATCGTAATAAACAACAAGGACTTTTTCCCCTGAACCATTTTCGGTCACTTCATGTCTTAAGTATTTGACAGTCTTGTCTCCGTAAGTAAATTCTGTATCCGATGGGTTACTTACCGGACTGTTATTACTGATTTGCGATATTACATCGCCAACAGTTTTCTGCTGTCCACAGCCGCCAACTATAAAAGAACTTACTGTAACCGCTGCTAAAATGGCTACCACCGCCGCTTTTCTCCTCATATTAAATTCCTCCTAATTGTTTTTATTATATAATACTATGAGTTTACAAAAAATTCAATATATACAATTCCACTAGCCTATATTTAGTTGCCAAGGTACAATAAACAGGCTATGAATATTGCTACCCATAGCCCTTAAATTTACAGCTTAGAAACAAGTGTACTAAGTTTGGTGCGCATAAGATTGCGTTCCTCTGCTGTCATATCGCCAATAAGCTGTGTAATGTCACCGCCAAGCTCCTTGATATATCCGTCAAGTGCTTTCATCTTATGTTCCTTATCGTCTGGTGTGTTAGCCTTGTGCATTTCCTTAGTTTCTGTGTAGTTTCTTTTTGCTCTGTCATAACCGCTTTCAGACATTGGCTCTGTATAGTACATCTTGCCATAATCTCTATCCATATCTCTCATATGCTCTGCTTCTGGGTACATGTGCATATAAGGTGGTTCTTCATATCCTCTACGATATGTTCCTTTGCCTTTTGGGGCGAATCTGCCATTAGCATAGCGGTAGTGGTCGTAAAATCTTCTGTCTGGATAATCTTCGTACTGTTCAAGCATACGCATAATGTCCTCGTTATCTTCTGACTTTTCCATAGCTTCAACAATTCTGTAATCTTTGTCAAAACAAGCTATGTTCTTCGCTATTTCTGTAAAATCCTTTAAATCGTCAAGGTTCTGCCCCTCAAAGCTATCTAATCCGATTGCTTCAACTTTAGCCTTGACACATTCCATAATCTGTTTAGCCCATTTATGCATAATATCAAGCCTCCCTTACTGCAATCAAATTACTGTTCTGCACCTCAATAGCCTGTGTAGATGTATTCTGAACCGCTACAGTACTGCAACAGCCACAAGGTACATCAACATATGCCTGTGCTGATACATTAAAGAAATTCTCAACTGCGGCTGGCGTTACAATCATTCTTGTTGACTGTAAAGGCTCTCCATCTACTGCAATGGCAAGTGAAATAGCTTCAACTGTACCGCCTGTAGGTATCTGAATGTTGCCAGAATATGATACTAAAAATCTTGCCTTGCACTGATTGGTGATACCTCTTAGCTTGATAATTCCACTTCCCTGTCTGTGGACTATACATTTGCTACCGCATACCGGTGTTTCTGTAAATGCCACATCTTCTCCAGCAGCAACGGTTTGTAATGCAATTCCTGTTATTTCCATTATCTTTACCTCTCTTTCACAAAAATAAGGGCAAACATTATAGTCTGCCCTTTGGTTATAAGTAATACTGCTTAGCAGACATAATCGAGTTAAACTCAATTAAGATACTCAATTATTAAGTTTTAGCAGCCACATCCTGTATTGCAACCGCATCCATAAGCATAACCATAAAGGTTAGAAGCTGGGAATGATGGGACCGGTGTAGGCCTTACTGCATCAATAATCTGATTTGTCTGTGCGCTCATGGCAGAAGTCAGAAGTGCGTTCTGTCTATCCTGTGAAGCAGCTCTTCTAAGGTCATTGTTCTCTGCTGTAAGTGTTGCTATCTTATCCTGACATAAGTAGTCTAATATGCTTCTAAAGCCTGCCTGCTGGCTGTCAATAATATCTCTTGTATTATTGTTCATTGTGTTCTGCAAAGCACAGGTGTTAGTTGCCATGTTATAATTAACTCCCTGAATAGCTTCCCTTGTCTCGCAGCAGCAGCTAGCAAGCTGTGCCTGTAAAGCATTAGTATTCTGCATATTAGCAACTGTATCAGCGTTAATAGCCTGCTGGATGCCATATCCGGTCTGCATGATATTTGTGTTAATACCATTAAAGCCGGTAAGCATACTGTTGTTCATGGCATAAAAGCCATCACAAAGTCCGTTAGAAATGCCATCTAACTTGCTGATAACTGCTGAATTGTCAAATCCGCGTTGAATGTCTGCCTGTGTAGCCGCTGTTGCAACATAGCCACCGCCATTGTTGCCACCAAAACCGCCAAATCCACCATTGCCCCATCCAAAGAGTAATGCAAATACAACGATTATCCAAAGCCATCCGCCGTCAGCCCATCCGCCATTATTGCCGTTGCCGTCAATGTTAGCGACTAATGGTACGCTGGCACAATTTGAGTTTGAAAACATATTGTTACCTCCTAAAAATATATTCATAAAGATGTCACCCAGGTAATTTGCAAAGACATCTAATATGCTACTAATTACCAAATCTGCTTTTTATCTGATTAAATACATCATCTGCATTTAACCCCTTTTCCTTGCATAAATTTCTAGCCATTTGCTCTATGCCTTGCATATTGCCCTGTTGTGCCATCTGCATAGTGTTCTTCAGCATAGGATTACTCATCATCTGATTATTCCCCATCATCTGCTGTATAAACTGTTGCGGACCAGCTTTTATCATCTGAAAAATGTTAATTGGGTTCATTCTTCATCACCGCCCTTGCTTTGAGTTCTCGAAGATTTTCTTTGCGTTCCTAAAGATTTATCAAATCTATCTTCTAACTGCCCTATTTTCTCTGATAGCTCTTCAAACTTATTTAAGAATAGCTGTGTGCTTTCGTCTGATAGGGTAAATTTAGCGTTTTCTGCGTTAGACATAGAATTCACTGTCTGATTATCTTTAGGGTCTGTATAAGGCTTATACACAATCGTTCTAATTGTTCCGTCAGCATTCCAACCCTTAACGTATATCTCCGACATATCCTGTTTTGGGAAAAACGCCATGGAGCCATCCATAGGCACTTCATTTGCATTAATATTTTCAACTGCTTGCACCACCCTGCCATTAATGCCTACTATCTGCTGTGGCATAGGTTGTTGGTTCATCTGCATAGGCTGTTGCTGTAAGCTCTGCTGATAATTTTGTAAAAAGTTCATTCTATCCATATACGGATTTTGAGATTGCATATAAGAATTATTCATCATAGGCGCTTGATACGGATTGTTCATTGTCTGCCTCCTCTAAAACTTCCTCGATTGCGTGGATAACAAGAGATAATGTTACTAAGTCAAGTTTTTGTAATTCTTCTTTGCATAAGATTTTTTCTCTAACTTCATCAGAAAACATTTGCACTGCCTCTCTTTCTGGCTTAATTTTGACATAAAAAAAGAGAAGAACATTATCAAGTTCTTCTCTAATTATTATCATCTGCATAAGGACTTTTTTATGTACCAATTATGTACCATTTTTTGTAAAACTATGTGAATATATAACGAATTATATGAAATTAAAATTTCATAAGAAACGGCATGATGCCAAGGTTTGTTGCAATATATAAGCATATAATCAAGTACGTTAAATATGCCAATAAGCAACGATACCTAATTTCATTTCATCTTACACCTATCCAGAAACCCTTTATTTCCGGGATTTCTGCCTTTCTATTTTTGATTTATGTACCAATTATGTACCAATTTAAAATTATATTACTTTTAATGCTTCCGCCACTTTATTCATTTCTAACTGCTTTTGCTCTTGTGTAGTATGTACATATAAATTCATTGTTATACCTATGTTTGAATGTCCTAATATCATCTGTAATGTTTTAGGCATCATCCCAGCTTCTATACATCTCGTAGCAAACGTGTGCCTTAAAACATGCATCGAAAACTTTGGGATATTTGCCTTATCACACACTTTGTAAATTCCGGTGTCATATGTGCTGTTTTTTACCGGCGTACCTTTTCTGCATAAAAACACTCTGTCTTTCCATTTTATATCAATAAATTTATATGAAGCATTTTTGTTTTTTTGTAATTTTAGCAGAGATACCGCTTCATCAGTAAGTGGAATTGTCCTGTACCCTGATTTGCTTTTGGGTGGTCCCTCTCTCCACTCTCCTGTTGAATGCCTGTATTCTAAACTTCTACTAATTGTAATTGTCTTATTCTTCCAATCAACATCTTCCCACTTTAAACCTGCAAGTTCTCCGGTTCTTAATCCTGTTTGTAAGACAAATTTATACTGATATTCATATGACGTACCCTCGATTGCCTTACAAAACTTCTTCTGATTTTCAATGGTTAGAGCTTCTTTCTTTGATGAATCCTTGCCTATGTCGGATTTCACCATTCGATTGCATGGATTTTTGACAATAACGCCATTCTGATATGCATAATCAAGCATGTTGTATAGTGCTATGCGTGTCTGATATATCGTTGCTGTCCTGTAATTCTCATCAGCCATATCGTTCATTATCTTTTGGCAATGAAGCGTGTTGACCTCTCGCAGTATCTTATTCCCGATAACAGGCTTTATATTGCGATTGTATCTCTCAGTGTAGTTCCTAAGCGTGTTCGGTCTTACTGTACGCTTTTTAACGCTTATCCAGTAATCAAACCAAGCACCAACTAACATATCTGATGGAAATTCTAAATTAGTATGTTCATCTGCGTATTGTTCATCAGCAAGCCATTTTCTACATTCTTGCAGCTTTGTAAACAGCTTCTGTACTCGCTTTCCGCTCCTTGAAGTATATCTGCCGACATAGTATTTGTCTTTTCTCTGGCTGATACCTTTGCCAAGTTCCTTGCCTCTTAAATCCTTTCCCATATTATATTTTGCCCCTTTCGTTTACGAAAAAAGCCTTATGCAATTAATTATAATATCACATAAAGCTTTATAAGTCTACTTTTGTTAAATTTCCGTTGATTCTGCGATGTACTTTTCAAACTCTTTTCTTTTAATTAATTTGCGTTTGCCTATGTATAACACAAAATTACATCTAGGTTCACTTGTGATCTCTCGCAATTTGTTAATTCCTATATTGCTATACTCCGCTGCTTCTTCAACTGTTAATGTGACTTTTTCCCATATTGGAATTGTTTTAACCATATCGTTAGCCCTTTCTATCTTAACTTTTATATCCTTAACTCTTCTTGAAATCGTTGCTTTGGATAACATAAGCCTTTGACTAACCTGTTCTAAGCTCATATTACCTACAAGTAACTTAAATATCCTTAATTCTTCTTCTGTGAAATTGGCGTTTTCGATTATCTTGTCAAGTTCCGGCTTAGTAAGTTCTGACAACCTCATAAGCCATGCTCCTAATCTTCTACCTCTATTTTGCAAAACCTCTCATGTTTAATTAATCCATTTCTGTATCTAAAGATATACTGAAATACAGTGTTAGGTTTTACGCCTGCTTTTCTTGCCAATTCAGCGGCAGAATCTGCTACTATTATTGGTAACTCATATTTATCTCTGCTTAATTCCAACCATAAGACCATCGTATTTTACCTCTGAGACTTTAAAAACCGATTGTCACGCCGCCAACAATGCTTGCTGTTATCTCTCTTTGAGCTTTTAGCTTTTTCATGAAACATTTGCCAACATTTTTGACATATCTGCCCTTGTGGTCTGTCAATAGGTTCTCCACAAAAGTAACATAAGTGATTTTCTCTGCGGTATTCTCTTATATTCTGCTTATTTTCGTTCCTTTTTCTATGAATGGCATTATCTTTACTCTGGCATATTACACACTTTGCTCTGCCTTGTGCAGCCTTTCTTTTTCCACACCTTGTACATATCCCAGCTTCCTTGCGTTCAGCATATAAGTTCCTTGAATATTCCTTGAATGTTTCACTGTATTCTTTTTGCTTATCATCACTTATCGGGTGCCTAGCTCTGTATTCTGCTTGGCGTGCCAAACATTCAGGGCACATCTTTTCATCTCCAAATAGTTTATTTTTGCCACATTCCGGGCATATTCCAATTTTTCTAAAAAATTGCTTACTTTCTCTTCGGTAATCTGTATATTTTTTCCTGCATTCTTCACAATAATGCGTTCTCCCTTCTTCGAGCGGTTTCCCACATCTCACACATAAGCATAACTCTTTACGCTTGTCATACAATTTTTTCCATGCCGGTATCTTTTTCTGTTCTTCCATAATCATTAGGGAGTAAAGCTAGCTTTAATTGGTCGACCAAACCTCTTTACCTCCTATTTTCTTAATTTTTCAATACGTTCTTCAATGTCCTTTGGTATATCAAATATGTCTGTAGCGTCCTGTGATGCGCTCTCCTTGCTTTTTCTATCTTCAAGCATAGAGTTTATCCTTTGTAGATTTTTAGAAGTTATTTGAGTTGAATATGAATTAGCATTATTTTTCTCAATTAAAGCTCTTACTTCCGGCGGCATCTTAGAAAGTTCCTTTGCACGACAAACCACTGTTCTGTAGCTTCTCATAAAGTTTGATTGCGTGACCGCCTTATCCTCAGCACCAAGCATAGCCCATTCTGTTAAGCATCTTGGCTGTCCTACTGCCTGTTGTACAAGCGGCGGAAGTTTTGCAAATTCCTCATCAGCACCATACAGCCCATTTCTTATAGCTTTACTTACAAGCGACCAAGCTTCAAGTTCTGTAAGCTCCTGTGGGTTCTGTATTGCGTGAAGTTTATCAACTAACTGCCCTATACTCGGCGCAAAACCGCTTGTGTCAGTAGTCGTATATGCTTTAAATGCCGCCATGACAATATTATTATCATACTCGCTTAAACACATGAGCCACGCATTTACCGCCGCTTCTCTACTTGGTGGATTGTAGTTAGGATATACAGCCTGTGTCATGGCAAGTAATTGTCTTACTTCTGTTTCTGTCATAAGCTACAACCCCCAACCGCCTAAAAATTCTTTTGTACTGTCTTTCTGTTTAATTTGCTGATTCAGATAGCTTTCAAATTTAGCTCCAAACAAAGTATCTGGTCTTAAATACCTCTCCTGTTCCGTTCCAAGCCATTCATCAGATTTCTTACTGATAACTGTATAAAAGTCCTGCTCTGTATATCCTTCATTAAGCCTTGCATTAATATGTTTCTTGGTGTTAGGAGTATTGTATCTATATCTTGTATTACATTTATTATTTAGATAGTTAATAATATTTATATATATATCTTTATTATTATCTATATTATTAATAACAGTATCAGATACAGATACAGAATCAGTATCAGAAACAGATGTTTCCATAGTCTCTGTATACTCTATAGATACAGTATTGTTTTTCATGGAATCAACTGTATCATTAACATATTTTCTAAATTCATCGGATTTAATATGTTTAGCAACTGCCAAAACTCCTGCAAGCACCTTTTCTGATTTGCTCCAATTATACTTATACCAATGCAATATAAGCACTTCTTTAGTTTCTGAATCAAACTTAATAACCTTGTGTACCTTATCAAACCTTTCTAATAGCCTGATAATAGTATCTTTGTTATAACCTGTCTGCCTTGTCATTTGTGAATAACTAACCTCATAGCACCCACATATATTTGTCTGTGGATTTGTTAGCAAATATATGTAGAAATACTTGTCCTCTGGCGTAAAATCATCTTCAACCTTGTTGTCAGTCCAAAAAGATAATTGAACATTTCTATATATTGCCATATCATTGCTCCTATCCTTCAAGTTCTGCCGCATTGTTACTTCACTAAATCGTTAATATTAACTCTGAATCCGTCAAATTCCTTGCCTTTGCTTCTGACATAGACGGATGTGTCAAAGAACATCAAGTTACCCTCTCTGTCCGTTGCCATACTTACACCATTTCTTGTAAGACTGCCTTTGAGTAGGTCAAGTAAAATCTGTATTTCCTGCTTTGTTTCGTCTTTCATACTGTATCTCCTATAAAATCACTTAATCTCATTTGTGCCATTTCAGCATCTAACCTCTGCTTTGATACCTTGTAATAGTATTCATCAAGCTCAAATCCGACAAATTTATGGTTAGTGTTATAGCAAGCTATCAAGCTACTCGCACTACCTACGTGAGTATCAAGTATAATGTCATTAGGCTTTGCGTATCTGTTTAATAGCCACTCATATAGTGCTACAGGCTTTTGTGTTGGGTGCATTCTGTTTTCGTTAGCATTTCCTTGTGAAATATGTCTAAACATTTTTGCATTACTATTAAATGAACACCAAGCATATTCACACATCGCCATAGAGAAATCTTCTGAAATATTCTTTTTATCCCACACAATAAAGCATCTTGTTGGTGGCAGATTAAAATAATTACCGCCCCATATAATCTGATTTTTACTAACCCTAAATAATTCTTCAAAATACTCCTCGCTTGGTGCTATATCCCAGTGTCTAATATCTTGCTTTAATTCTGCATTCCCATTAGTCTGATACTTTTTCGCCCAAGTTCCGCCTGTTCTGCAGCAATTAGAGCTAGGGATAGTCCCCACTGTCAATATGATATTTGTCGAACCACCCTCCAAATCTGCCTCGTTTTTTCTTTTCCCATTCATCGGATTGCCCCCCCCGAATGGTGGGTCTACAATCGCAAGGTCAAAATATTTGTCGGGAAATTCTTTCATTCCTTGCATACAATCCATGTTGTAATATCCAAAATCTAACATTTTGCTCTTACCAAAAGGAAACCTCGGTTTTATGTGCGCACAACCTATTCCTTTCTTTGATTTTTAGCTAGTTATCTTCTTTTCTTTCAAAACTCTCGCAAGACACATCAAGCAAACAACCACATTTTTCGATTTCTGTCACTCCCCAATATGTCTTGTATCTGTAAGAGTTTTTACAGTTAAAGCAGAAATCCTTGCCATTATTCAGCTTGCAACTTGTCTTTTTGTCCTCTAGCTTTTTCTCGATACTCTCGTTTATCCTTTTGAGTTCCTCGACCTTTTTCTGCGATTCCTCAAAATCTTCAATGAGTTTGTTGTATTTCTTCTTACTTAAAATCTTCATTTTACTTCGCTTCCTTCAACTGTTCGGCTATTTCTTTTGCAAAGAATAATATTTGTTCGTATTCTGCATAATTTCTCTCTTTATATGCTTTTTCTAGCGTTTCTATGCTTTGCCTATAATCGTCGACAGCCTTGTTATAGCCAAATTTATAGCCACATCTATACACATTTTCTGACATTCCCTCATTTGCCCTGTACGCTTTCAATTCCTCTAACCATTCAGCTAAACGTTTGTTATCTTCTGAAATTTTAAGACAGTCCAAACCATAGTACGGACTTCTCTTTTTTAATGTTAAATTCAGCTTATGATTGTTTTTGAAACTATTTTCATTATCTCTAGCTTTTTGTATTGCTTCATCAATCGTCATTATTACCGCTCCTTTATTTTTCTTCCTACAATGTGTTGCTCCAAACTTAGACTTGCCAACATATTCGTAACAATCAACACATTTCCATTTGCCACTCTTTTTCGGTGTATCTGAACATCCATAGTATTTATGATTCTTGTTCGGATAATCGTTCCAACAATGGCAATCATAGTCTTTGTTAGTCATTTCTATCAGCTTTCTTAAAGAGAACTCCTCTTAAATGCTCATCAAGGTCTAATTCTATTCCGTCAATATTGCCATTTAGCTTGTTTTGACAGTGACACAATAGTATTTCAAGGTCGCAAATTCTGCCTGCTTTGTATTCATCACGAATAAAATCCAAAACCCTATTTACGCTTTCTATCCTGTACTTTACTATCTTTGAATTGTACTCAAGTCTTATATCTGCAATTTCTTTTTCATGCTGTCTGATTTCAGCTAAATCGCACTTACAAAATTCATAATCGCTAATAAGTTTTTCCTTTGAATCTCGTGCGATTTCTTCTGCTGTATAGCCTTTAATTCCGCTCATTCGCTCCTACCTTCTTTCAACAAATCCATAAACTTCTCATACTGTTTCTGCGATACTTTGTTGTGTTTCTTATCGTCTCTAATTTCGATTTTAAGGTGTTTTTCAGCGATAGAGGATAATTCCCTCGCTAACACCTTTTTACCTTGCTGTATGCCGTCTCTGTAGCCTTTAGAGGGCTTAAATTCATTTATCTTTTCTTTGCCCTCTCCTTGACCGCCAGCTGTCTTATTATAGCGACACTGATAACCTTTCTTGGTGTACTCCAAAATCCAGTACTGTTCCCATTTATCAAGCTCATTTGCTGGATAATGAATGAAATTAAGTTTCCAGCCATAGGGATTTTCTTCACTGTAAAATCCTCTTTTCTTGATTGATAAATCTATGTGCTGATACCCTACAAGGTGTCCACACATCCTCTGCGATAGGTGTAGTGCTTGCCCGATGTAAAAATAAGGAATATTGTTCTCGTCAACTCTGGTCAAAAAATAAATACCACTCTTATCATCAAGTTTTGGATTTATCTTTAGTAGCCTTTGTTTATTACTTTTCTCTATTGCCTTGGCTCTCGCTATGTTCTGATAACTCAAGAATTGCCACCTGCCTTTACTTCAAAAGGATTCACAAAATTATCAATAGGTTTAGCTTTCATATCAAAGAATGTTGGTTGCTCTTGTATATCTCTATAATCTAATACATAATTATCACATTCTTTACAATGTGATATATCTCCCGAACAATCACCATCATAATTGCAATGAAAGTTCAATTCATCTGCGTCAATTAATCTCATTCTTCATCGCTCCAATCTAATTTTTGACCACAGTTCGGGCAGTAATCATAATCATCATAATCAACCTCATATCTCTTATCACAGCAAGGACAAATCCAAGTATCATATATAAGCGTTCCGTCTGGAGCATATCCATCACCCTCATATGTCGGTTTCTTAGCTATCTGTTTCTCCCTAGCTTCAATCACACTCTTAAATGTAAAGCCTTTCTTAACGCATTCATCTTCAAACTGCATATAGTTTTCAAGGACTTCTGTTGTCATTTTGCGGTCAGATAGCTTCTTGATTGTTTCAAGTGCTGATATTGCATATCCGATAGCATCCATAGTTTCATAATCAGGATGCGGTTTCCAAGCGTGTTTTAAATATTCAAAGTGCTGCTTTAGTTTATTTATCGCTTCATTCTCTGTCATACTCACACCTCTTTAATTAAAGGGTAATCCCTCGTCTGCCACACCATCTGGGATTGACATAAAGCTGTCTGAATTAGCATTACCGCCCATAATTCCATTGCTATTATTCTGCTGATTAGCACGACTTTCGCAAAATTCGTGTCTTTCAACAACACAATCATTAGTGTAGACTTTCTGTCCGTCCTTGTTAGTGTAGTTGCCTGTCTGCCATCTACCCTCAACAATAATCTTAGTTCCCTGATGTAAATACTTCTCTGCAAACTCTCCATTCTTACCAAATGCAATGCAGTTAATAAAGTCTGCCGCCTGTTCGCCCTCTTTCTTAAAAGCTCTGTCAACGGCTAATGTGTACCTTGCTACTGCCATACTTCCGTTTACTGTCTGCGAATATCTAATCTCTGGCTCTCTAGTCAGTCTCCCACATAAAATTACACGATTCATTACTTTTCCTCCTTAATTTCCTTTTACAGGCAAAAACAAATTTATAATAAATACCACAAATAAAATTATCTTAAATGCTATGTTAATGCCTAATATACAAGCTATCCATGATATAACAAAGCTTTCTATCAAAGAGATACCTAATTTAATAAGTACAAATAATAAAATTAATAAAATATAATTCATTACTTTTCCTCACTTTCTAATAACTCTGGATTGTCAAAAATGTTGCCGATAATTTCCATACTTTGAATATCTTCAGCCGCCCAATAATACAAATCTTTTCTCCGTAACCATTTAATTCTCCATCCTGATTTATCCCATATAACTTTCGCTGTTCCGACTTTGCATCTGACAATATCATTCTCCCAAATCAGCTTACCATTCTTGTCTTTCAAACCTGTGCATTGGCAGATTGTAGATGGGTCTACTTCAAATCTTTCAGCAATATCATATAATCCGCTGTGTATTAGTTGCTCGGTGTAAATATAATGTTTTTTATTTATATATGCGTAAAATCCGATAACCCATTCTCCGTTGTCTTTTCGCTTTGCCTTGCATAAATATCTATCTTCCATATTTTCTCCTTTCTAATACCTTGATATTTCAATCTCACTATTCAATATGGTATTAAGTTCCTTGCTAAGTAAATCAAGCTCCTGTTTCACCAATAATTGAGCTTCATTTATAGCAGCTATTACAGATGTACTGTTTAATTTTCTATCCAAAATACCTAGTGTTCGGCAATTCATATATAGCGTTTCTCCGCAACCGCATAGTGTGTGAACACATATATCTAATCTTTTGTTGCTACCTCTGTAGATAGTTCCTGTTTCAACTAGCTCTCCATATTTTGCATTGCTTATATACTTCATATTCTCTCCTATTCCGCTTCTGATTGAAGCCAATCCATACAACTAGCTTCTCCCTCGTATTCTTCTCCAAATGTGTTTTTAAATCCGACAAGAAATTCTGATAGTTCTTCATCCGACATATTTCTTATCCTGTTGGCATTGGTCTGTCTGTTGTCACATCTGCAACAAGGCTCATTTTCTCTTGAATTTCTGTTATGCTGGCAGTTACAGTTATTGTTGCCATCCTGTATTTTCTGCTTATTAATCGCCTGCATTACCCATGCTTTTTTAATCAGTCCCATTTCAGATGGGATTTTTGATAACTCGCTCTTTAATCTTGACTTACTAATCAAATCGCTCATTTTCTCCACCTCTTAATTCTTTTAGCTTTGCTTCGGCTTCGGATTTTGTGAGGAATACTGTTTTACCAATGCCAGACAATGGAATCGCAAAATTTTTCTCACACTCTATGTAATTGCTATCCGGTCCGGTCTCATCATCAATCCATTCATGTAACCATTTTGCCTTAACCGCAATCTTCATCCAGTTTCTTTTCGCAAAACGGAATGAAACAATTCGACCTGGGAAATATGATGGAATCTTATTATCAATGTCCTCGTAACACTCCATATCCTCTATTGGAAGTATTGTGTTATCTACATAAACTGTATCTCCCACTTTGCAAGGCAACTTGATAAGTCTGCCCTGCCCCTCTAACTGCTCATATTCCTCGTACTTGTCAACATCTTCGTTTGTAAGCAGTGCAGATTTAAAAGTATCTTTTGGAACATTAAGTGCTGAAGCGTCTTCAAATGTTTTGACTAGCCCTTCTAACAATCCATCACTTTTTCCGAATACTTTTGCAAGCCTGTTATTCAAACTCTCGTAATATATCATCGTTGCAACGAATTTACTAAGGGCACTGTCCTCTTTTTCAGTATAATTGCTGTTATAAGGCAATTTAACAAGTCTGCCCTGTTCCTCTAACCGCTGATACTCCTTTAGCTGTTCTCTATAAGCCTCTGCAAAATTTCTAAGATGTCTTATCACATCCCACTTAAACATATTCGTTTCGGCTTCCATGAGACTTTTAGCAGTCTTTATTGTTTCCTCAAAAGTCCATCCATTTATCACTTCATCAATATTCATTACTGCTCCTTTCTTCTCATGACTAACTCAAAATCTGTCTCTGGATATGTGATAGAATATTCTTCTTTTCCCGCCATATTCGCCATGAACCATTCAAATACAGAAGCTATTGCACTATCTGTAATATCTGTTTTCTGCCCTATCCACATATGCTTTTCTGTATCTTGCGTTCCATAATAAATTCTGTTGGTAATAGGACTTACTCCTGTTCCTTTCTTTTTAGCCATATAATTTCCTTTCTAAAACGGACATTCGCTAGGATTTTTTAAATTCCAACTTTTTCCTGCTTCCGCAACATCCACATTCGCCCCACAAGCGACTTTTTTCATCTTCTCGATGAAACTATCTCTATCAGCATTTTCACTTGATAGATGGCACATTATGACATTCTGCAAGCTATCTGAATAATTCGCCTTAACAAAATCGCAAGCTGTGTCAATACTTAAGTGACCTCTGAAAACGTGATTAGCTTTGCCTGTGTTATCCCTGTCGATTAAATTCTTGTCATAATTCACACCTAAGAGAATGTGGTTTATGTCTTTAAACTTCCACTTGACAACCTCACAATCGGTTATGTAAAGCATTCTCCCCATTTCCTTGTGAGTAATCAGAAAGCCATATATCGGGCAAGGTGTTCCGTCAGCATTTGTGTGTGTCCAACTTCCGTCTATTGTTGTTAAATCAAAAGGTTTTACTGTAAATTCTCCCATGTTCATTGACATATAATCAATCTTCAAATATGGTGCATAAATTGGTATTCCCATTGACTTAAAATCCTCAACCGATAATGAATGGTCTTTGTGAGCGTGTGAAATTACAGTTCCAACAACATCTGATATTTTCCAATCAATGCCTTTTTTAATAGTTTTTTCTGTCACACCTAAATCAAGTAATAAGATTTCTCCTGTGTCACTAATTAGGGCATATGCATTTCCTGTGCTTCCTGTAGCGATACATTTAAGTTTCATTCCTTAATCTCTCCGCATCTTCTCGTAACATCATTTTAAACTTTCCACCACATTCACATCTTTCTTTCATATCAAGCACATCAAAATTTTTGTTTGAACGTGACTGGTCTATTTTTTGTGGCTTTCCACATAATTCGCAAGCCCATATAATTGGCATTTTATTCATACTCACACCTCGATTTCATCATCTTTTGGAAACTGAAAAACACTTAGCTTTCTAGTTTTTAAAATTGTGCATCCAAGTTCGCCTAATGTTAATATTTCCCTTATATCTTCGTGACTTCCCTTTGTATAAAGCTTCAATGTTTCTAATCTCTTATACTGTTCTCTCAACATTTCCATAGCCTTAAGTGCCTTTGCTTCGGTGGAATAAGTCGCTATAAGGCTATTCATAAATACTTCCGGCGGTTCTGCAATATTTTTTTAATTGCAATAATGCTATACTTACTGCCGTTATTCACTATCGAAAAAGCGAAATAATCATAAGGCATATCTGATTTTCCAGTCTGTGATATTACTCTCATACGCAACCTCCTTAATAAGATAAATTAATAACAATAAACGGTTCTTTTTGCCAAGTTCTCTTGCTCATTGGCTCATAATCGTCAATATCATCAAAATCTACATCATCATCAAAAGTTGCTGTAACTGTCACTGCTTGTATGTCATCTTCGCTTTCTCTGTCAAATTCTGCTTCAACATCGGTGTCATAATAAGCTTTGCAGTGGAATTTAACTTCTGTATCTGCATTGTACTGACTTAATTCCCGTATTAAATCGTATACTTTCATATCAAATCTCCTATTCTGCCTGCATGAATGGCGGAAGTGTGCTATCTTCTGCCTGTTCTTCAGTTACTTCTGTGGCTGTGCTGTCGATAATGTCGTTTTCGTCAAAATCAACACTATTTGCGTTCTGCTCAATATCGTAAGCAACATCCTGTTCAAGTATTTCTTCGTGGCTGATTTCCTCATAATCCTCATTTTCGTTGCCGCTATGAGAATTATTAATGTATTTAAGAAGTCTGTTCTTAACAGTTTTCATAGCCATTTGGTCAGCAAATTTCTGATGAGCGCCATTGCCATTTTCCTTGTAGCCATAGCCCTGTTTCCAAGACTGTTTAATCTGTGCAATAGTCATAACTTCCGCTATTTTCTCGCCGTCATCCATAACAGCTACCGCATAAGCTCCAACAATCTTGTCATTATCAATATTCTCAAAACTCTGTTCGTGGCAATCAATAATTGTCTTTGCATCCTCTTTGTGATACTTAAATACATCCCCTTTGTAAATGACTGCTGCATTAATGTCTTTAAGTCCAAATCGTCTTGCTATGCAAGTGTTTCCATACACTGATTTCTGGCACTGCAACTTACCACCATAAGCAACCGGGTAACACTGTTTCTTCTGCATTGAAAGTCCATTCGTAACCATTTCAACAAGTGCATTTTCAATACTTGCCCTTGTGCAACTCTGCAATACAGGCTTCTTATTCATGTCTACTGTGTCCTGCAAAATCAACATTGCCGACATGAACTCATTTGTGTAGTTGTAATCTTTAGGAAATGTCAACCCAAACTTCTCTTTCTGCTTGATTTTAACCACCATTCCCTCTGTAAAATCCTTTGCTACAAGCTCTCTGCTTTCAGCTTCTTTTGTTTCTGCAACCGCTGTATTCTCTGCCATAATTATTCCTCGCTTTCATTTATTATTTTTAATTCAGCTTTGAGCTTTTCAATTTTCTTCAACTTATCTGCAATTATTTGTTCGGTTCTGAGTCTGAATTTTTCTTTTGCATATTCAAAGTTAGGTTCTGTAAGGAATAGACAATTATATTTTATTTGTTCAACTTCGTCTTTTCTCACTATTCTAAGGTAGTTAGGAAAAGAGCCTCTAACAGCCCTATATGTCTTGGACTTCTCTTCTGCTTCGCAAACCTGTACTGCAATTCCTACTTTTCCATGTCTTTCATCTGTATTCATTTCATAAAAATAGAGTTTCATATTATCCCTCCACAATCTCTAATTTCTCGCTGTCATTGACAATCAGCATAATAAGCTGGCTATCAACCATTTCAGCAACCTTCTTCTGATTCTGCTCATCAAGGCTTTCAGAATCATCAAGAATAATAGGTACTGATATACCGACAATCTTCTGAATAGAATTGCAAATATCAACTCTGCCTAAAATCCTGTTACCTTTATTACTCATAGTTGTAAGAATTGATTTTCCGTCAACAGTAGGTATGCAACAGCTCTTGTAACCGCCAGACTTTGTATAAGTAAACAACTGCCACTTAACTAACCCAAAATGGCTGTTTACCGCTTCTGTTAAGGCTTCATTCTTTGCCTTGTCAAGTTCATCAAGTAAATCAAGGATTTTCTCTGCATTTGTCTTATTCTGTTCGCTGTCAATCTTTGACTCTCTTAATTCTTCAAGTCGCTGTTCGTCTGCTGCCGTATCAGATTTTGCAATCTGGCTTTCACAGTCGGATAACTGCTGTCTTAAAGCTGTTTCCTGTGCCTTTAATTCTGCCTTAACTGCTGAAATATCATTAGCTTTGTGCATAGCCTGTTCCTTTTCCGCAATCTTCTGCTCAAGTGCCTTGTATTCTTCTGTGGTTGATACATCAATTTCCTGCGGAAGCTCTGATAACTGCTTTTCAAGGTCTGCAATAGCTGCATTCAGCATTTCAAGGCTTTCTTTATGCTGTGGTAGCTCTTTCTGCAAATCTTCAAGAATCTTCTTATTTTCATCAAGTTTGCCCTTAATAAGGTTGCCATTGTTTGTGACAGCCTTTAATTCTTCTGCCTTGTGGCTATCAAAATCAGTCCTTAACTGTTCTTTCTTATCTTCGGGATATTCCTGTCCGCAATAACTACAAATAAGGCTTGTTTCGTCAAATTTGCGTTCATTCTCCGCTTTCCACTTATCCCTTATATCTTGCAAATTCTTATTTATGTTCTCAATGGTATTCTGCTGATACTCAATGCTCTTTTCTGTATCAGCAATAGCCTTTTCTGTCTGCCTAACGAGAAACTGCTTTTCAGAAATCCTGTTCTCAATCTCTCTCCTAGCCTTAATATTGTCCTCGTTAGCCTTGCGTAATAAGTCTCCCTGCTTAAACTTCAAATCAAGAATATCCGAACTAGCCTTGTCATATTCAGCCATCAGCTTGTCATTGTCGGTCTGCTTTGCCACACAATCAGCAATCTGTACTTTAAGGCTGTTTTTCTGTAATTCAAGGTCAGATACTTCAATAGCCTGCTTAAGCTGTATATCTCTTTCTTTTTCCTTAATCTGTCCGTCAAGAATAGGCAAATCCTTTGTAATCTTGGTCTTTGTAGCCTTATTCATAGCTGACAATTCTTCAACTGTATACTTATTAAGTAAAGGAACTAGTTCAGCTAATTCGGCTTTCTGCGAAGCTATATCAAAGTCTGTAACATCTCCTGCAAGGCTGAATAGGTATTCTCTCATTTCAGCTGGCTTCTGATTAAGAAATGCATTTACATTGCTACACATCTTAAATCCATTCCTATCAACATCAAGATATGCGTTGAAGTCCTTTAATGTCTTAGGCACATCATTGATAAAATACTTGTTATCGTCCTTATAACTGCTGCCATCTTTGCTGTAAGTGCGCTTCTGTACTTTCTTCATGGTTATTTCTTTTCCGTCAACATCAAGTGTAAGTTCAACACTTGTGTCCATATCATCAACTGATACTCCGTCAATCTCTCTTCTGACAACTGGATTATCCTTTAATTCATAATCACAGTTAAATAAGCACCATAAGTAAGCTGCGGCAATAGTTGACTTGCCCTTGCCATTCTTAGCCATAATCTTTGTAATGGCATAAAAATCAAACTCTGCGTGTGCGTAACACATAAAGTTTTCAAGAATTACCTTTTTTAAAACTGCTCTCATAACTTCTTTCTTTCCCACCAATCTTTTATTGCTTCTGCAATTGCCTTTCCAGCATCTTCGTTTTTCAAAGCTTCTCCCAACTTATGAGCGTTGTAATAAATATCACATGGCTCACTTATCACTGTTGCAACATTCCAAATCGGTATTGCTGCAAAATAGCCGCTACTGCTGTGCCCGATAATAGTTCGGTACTCATAGCCATTCCAAGTAATTTTCAGCTCATAAATGGTATCAATAGCATCAATAGCCAATTCTGAAATAACTTTTGCCTGCATGTCTTTTTCCTTCCTTTGCTAAATAATCAGCATTTCATTTACTGATACTTCGTAAGTAATTCCTTTCTCAACATTGCCGGTATCCATATGTTTTGTATAAATCCGGCTCTGTAAACGCCCTTCAACACATATTTCAGTGCCGTCGGGCAATCTTTTACACCTTTTCGCATCTGCACCCCAAAATATTACCGGGACATATGTACTGCCGACCTTAAGGATTGTACTTGTTAATGAAGCTTTGTTGTTGCAAACCCTTTTATGATAAGGTCTTCTGCATATAATCCCCCTTAACATCACACTGTTTTCGTAATGTTCATCAGGGTTATGTTCTATCGCATCAAGAATGCTTATATACATTTCCTGATGCCCGGCTTTTTCTCTGAAATTTATTTCGCCGGATATCTCAATCTTTGAAGCCGATGTGAATGATGCAATATCTATATTTTCAGCAATGCATATAAAGCTGTCTGTATTGCCTGATTTTCGCCGCACCTCAAGAATTAATGTGTTCTCACTTGCAAAGTGTGGTGTTCCTATCGCTATCACATGATTCATACTCTCTCCTTGCTGTCTACCGAACATCTACAACCTTGCCATCATGAATGACAAAATCAAAATTAAGCTTCTCATGAATGGCCTCAATCTCAGGTATGCTCATCTCATTAAAATCTGTAATTATCATTTACATCTGCCCCCTTTCCAAAATTTATCTACCGCACGCTTTTTACCCGTTTCCTTATTAATCAGCTTAAGGTAAAAATCGGTTTCCTCAGCAAGCATCCAATTACCGGCATTCAATCCATTTGCTGCCACTATCTGTTTCTGCTGTCTTGTTAGCCTCTTTGGCTGCTTCATACTTCTTCTCTTCCTTTCTTATGCAATGCGCTGTAAAAACAACTATTCCAAACGCTTCTATCAGCAGAATCATTGCTACACCGCACCAAAACTGTGGAATATACATTAATAATCTCTCCTTTCAACACATACTTTGTGTTCCTGTTTGCCAAACTCAAGTGCATCTTTATGGCTGTCAAAATAGATATCTATTCGATTGCCCTTAATCTTTCCGCCACAATCTTCCGCAATGTAATCACCAACACCATCTATGTAAACAATGCTTCCGTATGGTATTACATTTGGGTCAACTGCAACTGTACGCCCTTGCCTGGCTTTTCTTTCTGTAGCCGTTACTCCGTCAGACTTGCCGCAACACTTTTCACATGGACAATAAGCTGTGATTGCAAATGTCTGCCATTCAATCAGCTCGGTTTTTGCCTCTTGAGCTGTTGGTTGCGCTGTAAAGTTTTTCGAGTAATCAGTGCTTGATATCTCACAAGCTGGCGCATCAACTCTTAGGCTGAATGTCATGCTTGCTATCAGTGTTAGGATTATTACTCCTGTCCGCTTAATCTCAAACACCCCCTAAAGGCTAATCTGAGCATTAGCATCAGAAATCTGCTCTGCAAGTGGCACTGTTGGCTCATAGCAATCAATGTATTCATGTACATCTGCTATGTACTTACGCTTGATACTCTTATAAGTAGAAACACATCCAAACTGATGCTTAAGCGAATTATAGATATCTGCGTATACAGAACCGCGTATACTGCAATCCCTGTACGCTTCACTATCTTTGCCGCCAAGGACCTTAACACCCTTGCGGCGCACATGCTGTTGCACCTCGTCTATCTCACAGCCATATAGAGGAACATTGTCCTTAAGCTCCGTCATATCTTCCTTAATAGAATTGACAGTCTGCTCTAATTCTGTATAACCCTGTGCAAGAAGCTGTATCTGTCCGCTGGTGGACTTTGGTATTCCGTAGCTTCCTGTTTTTCTGATTGACGGAATCACTTCTGATGTTACCCATTCAGTAAATCTTTCAGCGCTTTTCTTCCTGCTTTGAAAGATTGTCTTATAGAGATTGCTTTCATTAATAAATGTAGCCACCTGTTCTCTACCTAAACTGTCTATGACCTTATTAGTAGTAACCCCATCTTCTTTAAGTCTTGCCTTTACTCTTGAAGCCTGTTCAAGTCCTAATGCTTTGCAAACATCAGCTAAACAAAATAAAGGTTCATTATCTACAAGTAATGTTCTAACTTCCCCGAACTCTTCATTGTTGAAAATTTGTAAATCGTTCATGTTTTCTCCTTTCCGTGTTATAATCTCCTTATCATTTCATAAGGAGGTGAAATCATGTCTCGATTGCCTGATATAGGTTACCCGCAAACTGGAGATAAAGTGGATAGTGGTTTTTATGCCTGTGTGAACTGCCCTCATACAGAACCCGATGATAAATCATCCGTATACTTAGACAAACCACAAAAACTTCCACTATGCCCCATCTGCGGTAAAACCCATTGGATGAAATTTTAATTCATCCTTACAAGTGCTAGTCCTCACACTGGCACTTGTTTTTTAAGGTTTTTTCCGCATTGCAAAGTGCATTTAAAGCCATAATTTCAATCCCAAGTCTTTCACTTTCGGGGCTGTTGTTTCGTAGTTCCTCAACATCGAAAACAACATACTTTGCTAACTTTTCAATATTTTCTCTCATTCTTACTCCTTTCTAGTAACTTATAAAGTTACTTTCTTTGCAAAAAAAATTTCCATAGGATTTTCAATATTCAAATTATCAATCATAATCTGAATCTCATTGCTGCCAAAAACGCCCTTGTGCATTCGCAAATAGAAAGTCTTGGGTGTTATGCCTATCATTTGTGCAACTTCTGTCTGTGTTTTTCCGTTTTCAGCAATAATCCCGCGAAGCTTATTTGTATCAACCATCTTCTCATCTCCTTTCCAACCTCGTAACTTTTGAAGTTACCTTTATTATACACCGCAAAAGTAACTTGTCAAGTTATTTTTTTCTTGACTTGTAACTTTTTTGTGCTATAATTAAGTTACCGATAGGAAAGGAGGAAACACCAATGATTAAAACTGTTGGAGACAGAATTAAGGAGCAAAGAGAGCTTATTAAAATGTCGCAAGTAGAATTAGCTGAAAAGATGGGCGTTTCTAAACAGACATTGTATAAGTATGAAAATAATGTTGTAACAAATATTCCAAGTGATAAAATTCAGATTGTTGCACAGATTCTTGATATTTCTCCATCATATTTAATGGGGTGGGAAGATAATTTATCTACTGATAATACTGATATCATTCCCGACTTAATGTCAGATAAAGAATTGTTGGATAGTGTTAAGAAACTAACAAAACTCAATAAAGAACATCAACAAACTATATTTGACAATATAGCCTATTGGTATGAGAAAGAGGGGCGCTAAACGCCCCATTTCTTTTTAAAAGATAAAATTAATTCATATACAAATTTCAAAAAATTGTTATTGTTACAATTTTCTATTAATCCGATAATCTTTTGTCTGTATTCCTCATTCTCCATATATCCCCCTTGTTGCACGATATAACACTGGTAGCGATAGCGTTATTATAGAACATCAGTTCTTGCTTGTCAATATAGGAAGAGACAGAGCGACGCCAACCCCTCTGCCTCTTCCGCCAGAACTTGAATGCCTCTCGCAAGAGACATGTTTATTATAACTTGCTTATCAAATAAACAAAAGCTGTAATCGGTCGCATTAATTGACACTTTATGCAAGGTATTTCTGCCTAAACGCTTCATAGTCATCTGCAAAACCCCTAACCATTTCAGCCTTGTTTATCGGAGTTGTAGCGTAAACTGAATACCACCAATTCACTTCACTGTCCTGTGGCTCTCTGTGAAGAATGTTCATATACAGTTCAGTTCTTATCCAATGCTTAACGCCCTCTTCACATTCCTGTAATTCGCTTGATACGTCATACCATGAATATGTACCATTTGCAAGAAGTTCGGCGTAATCAGCCGCATTGCCTATCTCACGTCCAAGAAGCGTCAGCGCAAGTCTGTTTACCTCATATATAAGCTGTTCTCTTGATTTATTCATAACATTACCTCCGTCAATATCATATATGCCGTTTAGGGATTCTGTATTATCCTGTTCCGAATTGTCTGTATCATCGGTATTATTGGTGTTATCACCATAGTAATCGTAAACATCATTCACAGACACATTAAAGCGGCTGTACCAATCAGTAATATTTTCGCCTGTTACTTCGTTCCCCCACCAATGAGTATTTTTATAGCCGCCATTCTGTCTGTTATCAAGGTGGATTGAAGCATTTGTTATATATCCAATGCCGCCAACGCCTTTATCTTGGCAATATGCGCCAATTATCGGCGTGGGTATTGCAGCTCCGTTTCTGTCAAAGAATGTTACATCTGCCGCCATACCAGCCGCATGAGCGTCATAATCCATGCCACCAATGCTACGGCAGTAAGCACCTGGTTCTCTGTAGCCGTCATTAATTACAGCGGAACTGCAATCAAAATTTGAATAAATTCGCTCAAGAAGCTCAATCAATTCATCATCAACCTTTACAATATCACAGCCATTTCTTGATTGAAATTCATGCAACATGAAATGCGGTGACAGCTTTCTGTCGCCGTTACTCATTAAATATTTTTCTATCATTTTATCATTCCTCACTCTCTGTTGAATGGTCTGAACACTGCGGTCAGCATGCCGTCTGTAACTGCTTTGTAACCTTTGTTATATATATACATGCCTTTCGGGACATATACAGCTTTTGAATTGCCTAACGAATTTGTAGAATCGGGGAATACTATCTCATCTACCTCTACACCATTTTTATCTCTGATAGTCATAATGACAAATTGCCCCGAATACCCGTTAGTACTTATTGCTAAATAGCCATCTGATTGCGTTAGGTATGCATTTGATGCTGTATAAGTAAATACGTCTTGCACAGTACCGAATGATACATTAGGTACATTACATTCCTCCCACTCAGACCATTCAGAATTAAAGGTGTTTCTTATATATATGTTCCTGTTATTTGCAGTAATGTATATCTGATATCCAAAATTATTAAACATGTAGGTAAAGATATAACCTCGTCGAAACGCTCCAACTGGCGCATGTTTATCTGCCGACCAATTGCCATTAGCGAGATTGTATCCAGTTGTTATGTCATTCCAATCATCATTTGTCGAAACAATCTTTCCATACACAAGTGAAGCGACAGTTTTGTTTTGAATCGCATTGCTGCTTGATGTAGATAAGGATGCGTCAATTACCGGCTTGTTGTTCAAGTCATTGTACGAGCCTGTAAACGCTACTGCCTTAAGGTCCGTAAACCACTTGGCAATCTTACCAAATAATATTGACATTTTATCGCCGCTTGCAACATTAGTTCTTGCTGTAGCCTGCGTAAATGTCACCGTTGTATCCTTGGCATCGCCTTCAGAAGCAAGTGCGCCTATATTCTCGGGCGTAATATTTACATTGCCACGCCTAAAGGTTGTTTCATTTGCTCCTTTAACACCTGTTACGGGGCTTCCTGCGAGACAATCCCACATGCCATCAACAGTTTTATAAACATTGGTTCCTGCGGCTTGTGTGTTGCCAGCGCCTTCCTTAAAATCAGTCGTTGTTACAAATTCATCTGAAATATTGTACATGTCGCCAGCCGTTACCAATGATAAGGCTGGCAGTTCCGCAAACTTAACAGTTCCCATTGGTCTTAAGGAACCAGCAAAACTTTCAGATATCGCTTTGCACTGCTCATAATAGTACTTTGCGCTATTAGTTTTGCCGGATGCATATTCTTGAGCATTTGAAGCACTCTCGTTTGCGCTAGTTTCACTTGTCTTTGCCGCTGATTCACTTAGTTTTGCGTTAGCTTCACTTGCTTTTGCCGCCACTTCTGATTGTTTTGCCGCCGCCGCACTGTTCTTTGCATCATTCTGATATGCACTTGCACTTGCCGCTGCTGAGTTTGCGTCATCTGAATAGTCCTGAGCATTACTTTCTGACAAAGCTGCCGCTGTTTCGCTCGCTTTTGCTGCTGTTTCTGATTGTTTTGCCGCCGCTGCGCTTGTGGAAGCGCTAGTTTCACTTGCTTTTGCTGCCGCTGCACTTGCATTAGCATTAGTTTCTGAAAGTTCTGCCGCTGATTGGCTTTTTTCAGCCTTAGCAACTTGTACTTTAATATCAGCAAGGTAATTAGGCTGTAGCATTTCTTCTGTTACCGATGCATTTTTTATTTTCGCACTTACTTTTCCTGCTGAATCCACTTCAAATGCAATTGTGGATGATTCAAGAAATTCATATTGCGTAATAAGGGCTGACAAATCAATATATTGCTTTGTCCCATCATCAAGCGTTATGATTATCTGCTCATTCACAGGGTCATATGCAAAATTAATGGCAATTCTTTCAAGCTTTGTATCAATTGTAAATGATGAACCATTTTTCTTTGTTATCGTAAAAACTCCTGTATCTTCATCATAGGTTATCTCAGACACCAAAGAAGAGACTTCGCTTTTCGATGCTTTAGTAGTATCAAGAGTTATTACCCTGTCATCAATGATGTCGATAGCTCTGTCTGTTTTATTCAAATTAGTTTCATTCATTGGCGTAGAATCGCTTGGGTAGTTTTCCCAATTAATTAGGGTGTGTGCTTTCTGCATTGCCATTTTTTTCTACCTCCTGTAAATAATTTTGATATTGCATTTTTTCACTGCGTCGCTGTTTTTCAGCAGCTTCAGATACTTGTTTGCACGTATTCATCACATACGGCTCTAATATGTAAAATGGCAGCTCTGCGTTATTAAGCAGTGCCGCTATTCCGTTGCAAAATTCTTCAATTTTTACTGATATCGGTTTTTCCATAGTCACGCTCCTTAGGTTTCTACATCAGTTATTACCCCATTTTGAACAGTTACGGTCCATCCATTAGCTGTTGAGAATGTACCCCACCAGCCGTTATTAAGGTACTGCACTGCTGCCGGAATAAGGTCATTACCATTGCCATCTTTGAGTGAACCATATATAGCCACGTCATTAAGATAAGTATTCGCAGCGTTGTAAATGCCATCTGCATTAATAGTCACAACTCTGTCGGAGCTGTCTGATTCTACCCAAAATCCCACCTTGCCACGTATTGTTCCCGAGTTTATCAATCCAGCGTTGAGATGTCCTGTTGTAATATTGTCTCCATTTATCGTTGTCTGCCCCGAAGTTGACAACTCCGAAAATGTGACATATCCGTTTAATTGTATTTTCTCAGCGCTTATCTGTATTTCCTCGGCAGATTGATTGATTTCACTGATTATGTTGTTTTTTGAAACTTTTGTTGATATGCTGTCGGCTGTCTGAGTGATTCTCGATGACAAATTACTTTCTGATTCTGTAGCACGCTTAACCTCGCTAGTTATCTGTTCAGCTGTTTGAGATATCTTGCTTGATAATTCTCCCTCTGATTCAGAAGCACGTTTTACCTCGGCTGATATACTGTCTTTGTTTTGGGTTATCTGCGTTGACAAACCATCAGTAGTATCTTTGACTTCCGACCTGATTTGTGAAGCTGTCTGAGATATTTCTGACGATAGCCCTTTTTCAACGTCCGTAATTTTTGATTTTGTCTCATCAACAGTTCGTGTAAGCTCATTCGTCTTGCCTTTAAGCTGAATAATCTGTTTATTAATGCTATTAACTTTTTCACTTCTTAGCTCATCACCTGTAGCTGAATACTTATCATTCAACTGCTGTATTCCTGTTAATGTTCTTGCAAGTACATAGCTTTCGATTATTGCATACTTAGTGTTAAATCTAATTGCATCTCCTACTTCTATGCATGGATTTCCTACACATTCAGCATTGAAAGGTCTGTATACAACGCCACGGATTTTTGACAGCATATTTCTTGCTATGGTAGTTAATTCCTCATTGTTTTTGCCATAAACAAGAAAATTATTCTCTACAATGTAGGCATTATTGCCATCGCCAATAACAATACCAATATCATTTTCTTTTTGTCTTATTTGTAGCTTGTTAATAGCCTTGACATTGTAATCTTCGTAACTCGAACTCTTATATGTAGCTTTACCAAGTTTGTAATTCCTTGAATCACGCGGATAAAGGTCATTTGCCGGATAAAGATTATCTGCTGGGTATAGTCCTTGCATTTCCTGTGCAAGAAATACATAGCAGAATTTTCCAAGTCTATTGATATGCCCAAAACAGCCGTTTATCTCGCAAATAGCAGTAATCACGGCTTTGCCGCTTAATTCCTGTGGTTCTATAGTCCTTGATACTGTCATGCTGTCATTCGGCAACATTGTTTCTACTTCATCTATGCCAAAATGTTTTAAAAAGCTGTTTCTAAATGCCTTAAGACTGATTTGCGTATCTTTATTAGGGAGTGTTTCATTATACCAATCTGTTACATCGGCATTTAAAATATCGTAGAGAGCGTCATAGGCCGTAATTTCTCTTTTTGTTCTGTCTGCTGTCGGCTTGTCAGAATAAACCTTGTATCTTCCTATCCGAAAAGGCTTATCCGCATTGTTGCCAAGTGATATTATTTTTGCTGTGAGCCATTTATCTTTCATCGGCAGAAAAACATTTGACACTGTAAAATTTATCGAACTAGCCTCACAACACCCAAACGTAAGATTCTGCTGAGAACATAGGCTTTCTTTCAAGGTAAATTCTTCCTGATGCAGTTCGGAATTGGTTATGCTGATTAATTCATCATCAGACAAGATGCTGAATTGCTTGTTGATACTACCTTTGTAGAACATCTCGGAATAGTCATAATTAATCATCCCTCGTAAACACCTCCGATAAATGCCAATCTTACAGAATCATACTTAATAACATTGTCATATGTTCCGTATATGGTAGGCTGAAAATCCGCCATATATCCGTATTGTGTAATGTAATCGCCATACTCAGGAATGTATGCGGTAATATAGCACTCTCTGCCATTTGGATTAACAAATTGATTTCTTATGTTGCTCATCAAATCATTAAATTGTGCATCCGTCAGCATTGGAATTGTTTCAAATTCTATTTTTTCAGCCTTAAGTTCAACTGCATCTCTATGAACATATCCGTTAGCATCCGTCCATGGGTCAAGGTCCTGCATATTTACATAAGGGCTATATGTCGATGGTTTTAATATAGTGTTCGGAATGATATAATCCCCAATTTTAATAAGCCAGCCGTTATATGCCATTTTGTTACCTCCAAAATAAAAACAGCACCTACCGCAATTGATAGGTACTGTTTATTAAAATCCGAATGCCGGTTCCCCTGTCCTGTTCGTAAAATCATCAGCTTGTTTTTTAACAGACATAAACACTTCTTGTCCGTCAATCTGTATGCTTTGACCGGATTCTACTGCTGATATAAGTCTCCTTAGTAAAGCATTTGTTTCATTGTTGTTTTGCTGTGGTGCAGTGTATGGCTGAGTGTTGTTATATCTGTCAACATTAACCGGATTAACGCTATCGTTGTAAAACTCTTGCATATTTGGTGCTGGCGCAATCGTAATATCTGCTGAAAAATCCTTTACCGATGCAAGTGTCTGATTGTACAGACTTTCCATACCATCTTTAAAGCCCTCAATAGTATATCCGCCAAGTTCATACATGACCCTTGATGGGCTATGAATATCAAGTGCTTTTTTAACTGTGTCAGTAATGTTGTTTGCGATATTATCAGCTTTGCTATACAAGTCATTTTCCATACCGCCCATTCCGTTAAGCAGGCCCTGCATAGCATTAGTTCCGATATCGTAAAGTTTATCAGACAATGCGTCAAAGTTGCTTACAACAGTATCGACAAATCCTGTAATTGTGCTTACGGTATCGCCTGTACTGTCACTGACAGCATTATTAAAGCCCTCTACAAAGTATTCGCCGGCGCTATACGATATTTTAGACGGAGAATGTTCATCAAGTCCCTCATACATAGGGTCTACTACACCATCTTCAACCCATGAAGAAGTTGTTTCCGCACTTGAATCTATACCATCTTCAATGCCGTTATTCAATCCCTCAACAACATTTGCACCGCCGCTTTCTCCACTCGAATACATACTTGACATTGAATCGGTAATTTTACCTTCAAAATTACGAATCGTTGTTCCTAAGCGGTTATAAGCAACGTCAGTGTTGGTGAGTTCGCCTTTGAGTTTTTCATATTCTTCTTGAGCTGTCTTAAGCTGTTGTGCTTCTTTATCGCCAGCAAGATAATACTCACCAAGGTTATTCTTGTGAAGCGTAAGGGAGTTATCATAATCCTCTTGAGCCTTTTTAACAGCTTCACTAGCTGTTGCGACCCTGTTCTGTGCTTCTGTAAGGTCGTCTGCGGCATCTGCTTGTTGTTTGTATAATTCAACAAGCTTATCTTTCATTGCCTGTAGCTTGATATGCTCAAGTTCTTTCTGAATAAGAGCCTCTATCTCATCTTTTTGTGCTGTGATACAGCCTGTCTCAGAATCAATAACATCATTAACTCCCGGAATAATCTCAGCCAATTGTTCAGCATAAGACCTCATTTGGTCTTTTTCTTCATTGGTAAGATTCTCCTTATCAGCAAGTTCATAGTATTTATTAGCCAAATCCTGTGCAAGTTGTGCTTCTGCGGCTCCAGCGTTATTAACATAGTTGTTAGCAGATGTAACAAGATTATCAATACCTGCTCGAGTTGTTGTAAGTGCATTAATTACATTGTTAAAGCCCTCTCCCCATGTTTCTTGGTCGAATGCTGCTTTTGTTGATTGGCGTAACAGGTCCCACGCCTGCTTAGTTCCATTAACTTCTCCAACCCATACAGCAAATGAAGTAAGGGAATTATTAACTCCTTCTGCCACCCAATCACCGATGTATTTCATCTGTTCAAAGAATGACATTTCATCAACAACCTGTTTTGCAGAATCACTAAGCTTGCCGGCTATTAATTGTCCAAAATTCCAACCGCCAACTGCCGCTACAAAAGATGCCGCTATACCTGTTGCAAGAGTAGCTCCTATTTCTGTTGCTGTTCCTGCCCCAAACAGCACTGATGCATCTATTTTAAGACCACTGACGCCAATTTTAAGGGCTTTAAGCAAGCCAGCGCCTAGTGCACTTCCTATTCCTGCGTTTTTACCGATTTCAACGCCAAGAACACTAGCAAGTTTCTGTCCGAACTGTTTTGAGACAGTTTTAAGAGCACCTTGTGCAAATATGGCTTTAAGAGCATTTTTGATAAACACTGTTCCCACAATAACTTCAACAGTATCAAGGTTGATTTCTCCAAAGAAATCGCCTATTTTATCAAGTACATCTTCCCATTCTATTTCTTTTATTGCGGTCTTAACCGTATCTTTTATTCCAGCCGCCCATACATTAAGTGTTTGCGCCAATTTCACAAAATCAAACGTGTGAAAGAAGTTGTTTATTCCGCTTGCAATAGATTCTCCAAAGTTCTTAAAATCAAATGTTTCACCAAATGAAAGCGCTGAGTATATTGCAGTGTTCAAAGAGCGTGCAATAGTTCTTCCTACGGCTCCGAAAAGCTCTGGGCTGATTAATCCGTTAAGGAAATTGGCAAGTCCCTCTCCAAATCCTGTAGCTTTCTGATATATGCTTTCCCAATTAATATCATTAAGGGATGTGTATATAGTACTGCCAATTTTAGAACCAAGTTCGTAGAGGCTCTTAATATTACTTTCATAGTCTTTGAAAATTGTGTCTACTTGCACAAATTTTCCACTAGAACCAGAAACATCCGTAGTTCCTGCTCCTGCACCACTTGACTTCTTACTGCCTTGAGTATCTTTTGTGATAGTCTTAAGTTCATCAAAAGCCCTTACAGACTTCATGTTGTTCTTGGCGGCTTTTCCTGTGCTGTCTGCTATATCATCCGCACTATCAGCCATATCAGACCAATCATCAACCATACCCTTGTCAGTTACTTCGTATTTCCATCCAAAAATTGCGCCAAGAGCATTTGTCACCATTTCAGAAAAATATATGGTTTTTTGCAGGGCGTAATTAAGTGCTTTAAGATATGGCTTAAATGCATTAATCAAAGCTCCGCCAATAATTCCGCCTAACTGTTGGAATGATTCCTTAAGAACAGTGACTTGATTATGCCAAGTATCTGCAGTTCTGGCAAAATCTCCTTGCGCAGCCGTTGTATTTGCAAGAACATACTGATATCTCAGCATAGCTTTTTGGGCCTGTGTCATACTGCTGATATTAGCATCAAGCCCATTCTTAAGCGCCCATTCTTTAAGGGTAGCCTGTGTTATGTCAAGTCCATATGCCCTAAGTGGTCTTGTTTGACCTGTAAAGATAGATTCAAGGTCTTTTGCAACATCTTCCTGTGCTACATCGTAAAATGATGCCAAATCAGCAGTAAGTCTTGTAAGATTCATTGACACGCTTGCCATGCTGTCAGCTGTCTTAATATATCCATTGGTCTTATTAGCAAGAAACTCATTTGCTTTGCCGATAGAATCTGTAGCAACACCCATTGCAGTTCCCATAGCTTGAAAACGGCTTGCATACTGCTTAACTGATAATTCGGACATGCCAAGTGACTGTATCGAAGATTTTGCCATACTGTTAATAGCATCTTCGTATTGCCCGAATACCTGTCTTACTACATTTTGAACCTCAGTTAATGATGATGATATGTCTATTGCGCTTTTGAATTTACTAAAAGCCCTAAACAGCAACCAATATGATGCATACACTTTGCCAATAGCTGACGCAAGGCTAAATGAATGTACTTTTGCTGTAGAAGCTGACTTTCCAAATGAAAACAGTTCTTTTGTTAATGAATTAGCGGCTGTACCTGTTTTTGAACCGGCTGACGCTAATTTAGCAAGCGCCTCTGTCATTTGTATAATGTTAGAGCTTACAGTTGGTGCCGTTGACAGCGTATTAAACAAGCCCTTAAGATTTGTTGCAAGCAGAGGAATGTTTGCTACCGCTCTGCCACTCGCAACACTGCCTAATCTGCTTATTGCCGATACTAACTGTGTCATGTTAGTCATATCAAAATTAAGCGCACCTATGCCATTCATCTGGCGTACAAAATTCTGTAATTGTGCGGATATCGGTGAAAGATTGACAGATGCCTTTGTTCCTGTGGTTGTTCCTAGTTTTCTTACGGAAGTTATTAAGCTGGTAAGGCTATTTACATCAAAGTTGAGGCTACCTATGTTATTCATGCCTTGAATAAAATTAACAAGGTCATCTTTCATCTTTATAAGATTCTGTGAACCTGCTGTAGCCTTTATTCCGCCAAGCTTGCTCAGTGATAAAGCAATGTTTGAGATTCCGCTAACATCTATACTCCGTGTGCCGGATATGCTGTTAGCAAGATCCTTCATTGCCGCACCTATGCCATACAGCGAATTGGTGTCCACTCTCGATAAATTGCCAAGTGATTTTGCTAATGAAGATATTTCTGTAGATTTTCCACCTTTGAATCCTGTGGCAGCATCAGATATATTTCTTATGCCGGTTGCAATATTTGATAGCCTTTGTGTATCAATGCTAAGACTAGATGCTAAGTTTTTCATGCTTTCAGCAAGCTTATCAATTGATTTATTAGCATTGCTTGCATCAGCTTTAATTTTGATTTGAAGGTCATCAAGTTCCACAGTATCACCTCTTTTTGCGTAAAATAAAAAGGCGACAAGTTTTATTTCTTGCCGCCTTTAGGATGTGTCATTTCAAAGTTAGCCTGCATTGCCATAAGGCTGGCTACCACAAGCTCTCTCTGCTTTTTTATCTTATCCTCTTTTGTTTGTGGGTCATTTGCAATTGTCAATGGCTCTTTAGGATATTCAAGCTTATTCTTACCCCACGCACCATTTCTAACCGCAATAGCTGTTGCCGGTATTCCATATCCAGCCCACTGTTGCCAAATGCTTTTGTCTTCTCTTTTTCGCTTCATTTCATATCCACGCACGCAGTAATTAAGCTTACGTGGATTCAAATGTTTAAACTCTTCAAGAGATATTCCAAGCGATACAGCCAGTGGAAAGTACTCTTCCCATATTACTTTTCTGACACTGTCTGCTTTTTGTTTGCTATCTTCTTGGACACCGGCTTCGACATTTCCTGTATCATTGCCGTTATCCCCGACAGCTCGAAAAAACCGTCATCTTCCATGCATTCTCCAAGCTGCTTATACAGTGTAAAGAAATTGAGCTTGTTAGCTCTCATATATTCTTTCATGATAGACTTAGCTTCTTTTGCTGATACAGGATTATTCTCAAGCATTCCTGCGTAAAATGCTGATGTACATATGCTTGCGATATCCGCAACCATGTCTGATGTTCCATTTATCACTGTTTCTGCTTCACCATTAGATGTTGGAGCGTTTTTTACAAAATACGCCCCGGAGCGAATGTTGAACATCTTCTGAACAATGTCCTTATTTTCTGCCGCTTCAAAGCTAAACTCTATCTTATATTCTTCCTCATTTACCTTAATATTTATCATATTTTTCCCTTTCCCCCTATGCTTTAACATAGGAAAGGGGCAGTCCGTAGACCGCCCTTTCAATCAATTGTCATTCTGTTACATCATCAAAGTATGATGTGTAATCGGCTGTTTTGGCGTCTTTGACGCTATTCGACACAGCCTTTTTTGATTTAGTCGAATAGCTCATTATTCCCCCGGCGTAAAAGCTACAGATTCCTCCATACCCTTATACTCTTCAATGGTAAGGTTCATTTCAATCGTCAAAAGCTCATTCTGTCCGATTTCTGGCTGTGGAATCTGCTCTGGCGGCTGTGCCACAAAGAAGAAGCTGTCTGAGAATCCCGGAATGATAGTCTCAAACCACATACGCTTGTTGTCTGTAAGAGCCTTAAAAGCTGTTATAAGTGCTTTCCATTCCTTGAGCGTATCAGGTGTGAAGTTCACTGTAATTGCTACAGAGCCACCTGTATCAGCCCTTCCCTTAACATATCTTGTAATTGCATCTTCAAGCGCTGATGCATCAATCTGCTCTGGCTCGATGTTGATACCGCCGATTGCATTTATTCTTGTCAGCTGTGTGAATGTTGTCGGCTTAGTTCCTGCTGTCGCTTCTACGCCATAACCAAACGTAACACCGAGTGTTGATATTCCTGCTACTGCCATATTGCTACCTCCTAAAAATTTGTAAAAAAATAAGAGCATTTCTGCTCTTTGTTACAATAATCTGTCATTTGCTCCGATTAACCGCCTAAATCGTGCGGTGCTCTTATGTACTTTGTTACTGATTGAGAACTCTGGCATTGCATTGCCTTGAAATCTCATTATCTTGAACGCATCTGTAATTACTGCCATAACCTTGCGACAGTCAGACTTGCTTGTGTTAGTTGTGACATCTACTTGGAATGTCGCTAACAATGCGTTAATTGTCTGTCCGTCAAGCGTTTGTCCTTGTTCAACTGCTGACAGTAAATGAATGTATACTGTTGGGAATACTGCTTGACCGCTGTTTTCCCCCTCATTGGTTATGACTATCTTTGGATATTTTTTTTCAAGTTGTGTTAGGGTTTTAGCCTTGACAAGTGCTGTGACTGTGTTTTCAAGGTCTGTCGCCCAATCGTTTGCATTTGCCATTAACTAAACACCTCTTTTGCTATCTGCTTATACTGATTAATAATCTCTATTGTAGCGTTATACATAGGCATTGTAGCTTTAACGCCGTGTGTATAGTGCCATTGGTTATCATCACCTAAGTAGTACCAACCATCTTCAAATGCATGGATTTGTCCCGGATATGTTCCTACGCCCAAGCCAAAATCATTAGCCTTTGGGTTCTCGTTACCGCTGTTGTAATAAATACCTGCGCCAAATTCAATCGCTAATAGCGTGTAAAATGGCTCTCTATCTTCTGCCTCAACAGTTTTACCTGTAGCAATTAAAATAGCTTGGTAGCCATCTTGAATAGGCTTTCTGTCAACTCTTAATGTTACCGTTCCACCTAATGGGCTTTCGTTAACACTCATAATTGCCGCTTTGTCGCCTAATTCTGCTAGCCGTTCAACAAGCAGTTCGCATTTATACTGTAAACTCTGCTTATACTGTTGTAGCTGTCTGATAGCTTCATTTACGGACTTTTCAGATAAGGATATATTAATTGTATGTCTTGCCATAATGCACCTACTTCACAACTGCTTTAAGCATATACTTAGTTGAATATAATGCCGGCTTAATGCCTACAATCGTAAAGTCTGCTGATGTTTCATCAATAAGTCTGTCAGATGTGTATGTAGGCTTGCTATTAAGCCAGATAAGGTCGCCCTTTTGAATAGGTAGTGCATTCCTATCTGTCAGCAAAATAGCGTCAAAATCAGCGGTATCAAAGCCATATTCTTTGCTTTGTGCTTCTCCACCGCTGAATGATATGTTAGCTTTGAAATCGACCGGCTCTGAAAAGCCTGTTTTCTCTTCAAGGACTTTAGGTATCTTATTTCCCTCATCATCAAGATAAGGAATGAAGTTACCCTCTGTGTCGGTATATCCCTCATAAAGGATATTGTCGTCATCATCTCTTTCATAGATAGTTACTGTCTGTCCTTGAAGTGAATACTTCATAGCCTGCTTATTAATGTCAAGCATATTACCTCACATCCTTGCCAAATCGCTTCCATAATTCGGATAACTTCTCCCACCCATACATCGAAACGAACGCTACAACAAAACCTGCCATAATTGCCGCAAGAATCATATACCACAGTATTGTCATCTGAATATACTGCATATAGGCAACAAATGTCACTACAGTAATACCGATTGACAGGACAAATACTACAATATCTGTAGGCACTTTATTGAATACTCCGATGCCCTTAATTACCTGCGTAATTACAGACACCATAAAAGCTAATGCCCCGATGATTGCTAACACGATTGTCATGTTTGTGATTAATACCTGCATAATTTCCATTAGTCTTTGCCTCCATTCTTTAAGTGAATTTCCTGTATTTCGTTATACATCTTAGTTACCATCCCATTACCGCCTAAAGCGTGATATGCGTTATACATCTCGACGAAATTATCATAGGCGTAAGATGGTATTTCGCCTATTTTCATATACTTATCGTGATATTCGATAAGCTGTACTCGCAAAAGCAACATTGTGCCTTTACTATTGGCGTCTTTGTCTTTTTTCTGTTGCTTCAGAAGCCAGACTATATAGCCAAGTAATATTGGCAACACTATGGTGTAAGTCTGTAATAAAATTTCTTTCATTTTATATCTCCTGCGATTAAAATATGGCACACCGCCCACCACCCTTAATGTGTGCCGCCTGCTACCATATTGCCGACATCAGTAACATGGTAACGCACAATCTTCTT
>ENA-OPCC01000066-OPCC01000066.1-human-gut-metagenome-genome-assembly--contig:-NODE-66-length-49568-cov-6.779553_pt1 | contig 49568 bp, 35 predicted proteins | sample MGYA00241558_ERZ501467 | MGnify/ENA primary metagenome ERZ501467 (study PRJEB25962, sample SAMEA2042620) | human gut metagenome | biome: human gut; feature: human-associated habitat; material: faeces...
CCGTATCAAGGGCCGCACCACAGGAAACGCAGCTTTCTAAACAGAAACAGAATCTTTTTCCGGCACCGAAGCAATGATCTATCTCAAGACGGCAGAAGAGCTTGAAAAGATGCGAGCAGCAAGCATTCTGGTGAGTCGCACGCTTGGCGAAGTAGCCAAGCATGTGGCTCCCGGAGGGACTACTCGCCGCCTCGACGACATAGCCCGCCAGTTCATTCTGGATAACAACGGACTGCCCACTTGTCTGGGATATCACGGATTCCCGGGCACACTCTGCATAGAGGTAAACGAAACAGTGGTACATGGCTTTCCTTCAGATTATGTGCTGAAAGAGGGCGACATAATAGGTACTGACTGCGTAGTAACCCTCGACGGCTACCACGGCGATATGTGTTACACATTTGCGGTGGGAGAAGTGAGCGATAAAGTTCGCAAACTTTTAGACGTTACGCAGGCGTCGTTGTATAAAGGGATAGCTCAGGCCAAAGCCGGCAACAGGATTGGTCACATAGCACACGCAGTGCAGCAATACTGCGAGCGTGCGGGCTTCAGCGTAGTGCGCGAGATGTGCGGACACGGCATAGGCAGATCAATGCACGAGAGTCCCGACGTGCCCAACTACGGCAGTCCGGCAAACACCAACAGTTCTCCGTCTTTCTTGCGCTCACCGCAAAGCTTGTATGCCTGTGGCGATATAGGCATGTATTCAACGCCCTTAGTCTTCTGCTGAGTGAAATTGAGACGGTACCCACCATTGTATTCTTCAACCTCTGACCATTTAAGCTTTTGAATATCGCTATGTCGCATTCCTGTCAGTGCAGAGAACAAGGCTGCCCGTTTTAGTATATCATCACACGGAGTCTTTGCCAATATATTAAGTTCTTCCAGTGACAGATACTCTCTTCGAGCACTCTGAAACATGATATTTTTAGCCTTGGCAGCAATATCACAATTCAGATAGCCATCCACGAAAGCTTGTTTGAGTGCCGCCTTGAAGATAGAGAAGTACGTCGATGCCGTATTCCTTGAAATAGTTCCTTTCTTAGAACCACCCTGCGGTGCCTTTATCAAGAAGGAACGGAATGCCTCAATATACTTCATGTCAATCTGCGAGAACTGTATGTAGTCACACTTGGCAAACATTGACAACAGTGTGTGCAATCTGCGCCAGTTGACAACTATCGATTCTGACGCAGTTTCCTCTCTTTCTTTGATTAACTTCTCAATATACTCCAGAACATTGCATTTTGAGCGTTCGCTTTGTTCTGCCATTTCCATTTGCTGGTCAGTAAAGAGAGCCATGTTGTCGTACTCTTTTTGACGCAGGACTCGAACGCCATCCGCATAAAGGCAAGTTTCCATATCTTGCTTGGATTTACACTGAATAACGCCATTGTCATCTCGCTTGGGCTTGTACTTTATTCTACCAGCAACGGCTCGCTCGCTTCGTCGTTTATCCCATATAGGGGTAGTAATAGACCTCCTGAGATATTCACGCACTCGTTTGGGTTTGTCATTTCCCGTCTCATAAACAGGATAAGCTTCAAGATAGATGAACCACTCATCTCTCCACTCACTTTTCTTTAATTTGACGGAGACTTTAGTATAATCTAATCTTTTCATAATGGTTTTATATCTTTATAAAGTTTGTCTATTGATTCCTTGTGAGCATACACATAATTACCGATTTGCCGGGTCGGTATTGAGTATTTTCGTATATGAGCATACACGGTGCTGTCATCCAGATGAAATTTCTTGGAAATCTCACCTATTGTATAGCAATCCTCTGGTTCCATGCGGTACATGGTAACTGGTTTCCTTGGCTTGGTGTCAAGCGGAGACTGTCTTAACGGAAACAGATTCATTAGTTCTCCTTTGCATACAAGTCGTATTCCTTTCTCTGGCTCAATGAAGGAAATCTTTTTCATGTAGATGAGCCTATAAATGGTTGAGCGGCTTGCACCAAACATAGCATACGCTTCCGTTATGCTGATATACTCTTTAGACTTGGGCATATTGCTTACAATCTTGTCCAGTTCAAGTTGGCGTTTTTCTTCATCATGCTTACGCTTCCACGCCACCTTGGAGCATTTGGGTGAACAATACCAGGACTCCAAAGTCCTTGCGAAGAACTCTTCTCCGCACACAGGACATTTCCGTACTATCTTATACTTTGCTACTGCCATAATTCATTCATTTTGTAGTTCTTAATATCTATTCTTCTCATCATATCTACTTTTTCTTACAGGTACAAATAAGGTACAGATGTTTATAATAATAACGCAAAGATAGCAATATTATTGTGTACGGCCAAAAACAAGAAAAGCGTGTAACTCATTGAGCTACACGCTTTCCATTTGATATTGTATTCTTATTTCTCTATGTGCTTATTTCACTTCCTCAAAGTCAGCGTCCTGTACGTTGTCGTCAGCCTTGCCGTTGTTCTGAGCCTGCTGGCCTCCGGCGTTGGCGCCGTTGAAGCCTTGGCCTGCGTTAGGCTGTGCACCGCCTGCGTTCTGATACATCTGAGCGCTGGCTGCCTGCATAACGGTGTTGAGGCCGTTGATTGCGTTGTCTATGGCTGTGATGTCGCCGCTCTTGTGAGCATCGCGGAGCTGGTTGAGTGCGTTCTCGATGTTGCCCTTCTGGTCAGCCGGAATCTTGTCACCGTTGTCCTTCAGGAAGTTTTCGGTGGTGAAGATCATTGAGTCAGCCTGGTTCATCTTGTCGATGCGCTCACGCTCTTTCTTGTCGTTTTCAGCGTTCTGCTCTGCCTCTGCCTTCATGCGGTCGATTTCTTCTTTGCTCAGACCTGATGAAGCCTCGATGCGGATGGCCTGCTCCTTGCCTGTAGCCTTATCCTTTGCAGAAACCTTCAGGATACCGTTGGCGTCGATATCGAATGTAACCTCAATCTGAGGAACACCACGACGTGCCGGAGCGATGCCTGTCAGGTTGAACTGACCGATGCTCTTGTTCTGTGCTGCCATCGGGCGCTCACCCTGCAGAACGTGGATCGTAACCTCTGTCTGGTTGTCGGCTGCTGTTGAGAACACTTCGCTCTTCTTGCAAGGTATTGTGGTGTTGGCGTCGATAAGTTTTGTCATTACGCCACCCATTGTCTCGATACCCAGTGTAAGAGGTGTTACGTCGAGGAGCACGATGTCGCCTACGCCGCCTTCCTTGTTCAAGATAGCACCCTGGATTGATGCACCTACTGCTACCACCTCATCAGGGTTAACGCCCTTTGAAGGCTCTTTGCCGAAGTAGTTCTTAACCAGCTCCTGTACGGCAGGTATACGGCTTGAACCACCTACGAGGATAACCTCGTCAATGTCGGCTGTAGTAAGTTTGGCGTCTCTTATAGCGTTCTGGCAAGGAACGAGGCAAGCCTGAATCAGAGAGTGAGCCAGCTGCTCGAACTGAGCACGTGTAAGAGTCTTAACCAAGTGCTTTGGCACACCGCCTTCAGCTGTGATGTAAGGCAGGTTGATCTCTGTAGATGTAGAGCTTGACAGCTCGATCTTAGCCTTCTCGGCAGCTTCCTTCAGACGCTGCATTGCCATCGGGTCTTTAGAGAGGTCGATGCCTTCAGCAGCCTTGAAGTCGTTAACGAGCCAGTCGATAATAACCTGGTCGAAGTCGTCACCGCCAAGGTGAGTGTCACCGTTAGTAGAAAGCACCTCGAACACGCCGCCGCCGAACTCAAGGATAGAGATATCGAATGTACCACCACCAAGGTCGAACACAGCAATCTTCATGTCTTTGTTTGCCTTGTCAACACCATAAGCCAAAGCTGCGGCTGTAGGCTCGTTGACGATACGGCGAACGTTGAGTCCTGCAATCTGTCCGGCCTCTTTTGTAGCCTGACGCTGTGAGTCAGAGAAGTATGCCGGAACGGTGATTACGGCGTCTGTAACTTCCTGTCCGAGATAGTCTTCTGCTGTCTTCTTCATCTTCTGAAGAACCATTGCAGAAATTTCCTGCGGAGTATATTTGCGGCCTTCGATGTCAACGCGGGGATATCCGCCTTCGTTGACTACTGTGAACGGCACACGTGTTGTCTCTTTTTCACACTGAGCGTAAGTTTCGCCCATGAAGCGCTTGATTGAGTAAACGGTGTTCTTCGGGTTTGTTATTGCCTGACGTTTAGCCGGGTCACCGATTTTGCGCTCACCGTCTTTTACGAAGCCCACTACAGAAGGAGTGGTGCGCTTACCTTCACTATTTGCTATTACAACAGGTTCGTTGCCCTCGAAAACTGCAACGCATGAGTTTGTTGTACCTAAGTCAATTCCTATAATCTTTCCCATAATTATATATTTTTTTTGTTTTTATCGATGTTAATTAATTCGCTTACTTTTATACAAATCGTGTGCCAAAGGCGAAAATGTGGCATAAAGTGTGCCACGTGGTGACATTTTGTCGTAATAATATGTCATGTGCTAAGGCCTTTTTTATGCCTTGTTTGCCGGCTATGTGTGATTCTGCGTGATTGTAATGTGCTGAATAATAGAGAGTTCGGCGAAATATGCGCCCTTTGGATAAGGCGCGCAAGATGCTTTTTGTGGTTATGACAGAATATCATTTCTGTAAATATGCGCGCGCATTATATATAATGTACGCAAGGCGTTGCCGTCTTATAGGCTGAAATCAGCCGTAAGCCGCATCCGGCATCATGCTTTATGCTTATTTCTGTTAGCTGCCTTGTTTATGCTTTCAGCCTGCCTTTACGAGCCGGTATGGTCTTGGCTTGAATGGCAATGGCTGCAAACAAGCCGGCGGCGGCCTGCCCGGCATGGAGCAGATAAGGGGCTGAATGGTGATGTTTGGTTGGGGATAAAAACAGAAAACTCTGTCTGTTTAACGCTCTCAGAATGGCCATGCCCTGCGCGGAAACGTGTTTTGACGCGAAAATACGTAAAAATTGAGGCTTTTTATAACCTGTTGCTAATCAGTGAGTTAGTAGCTTCTGTGGCGCTAATCGTATCTCCCTTATGCCTAAAAGGTATGCTTTTACGTCGCAAAAGCATATCTTTTGCAAGTCGAAAGGGCACGTTTTGCAGCGTAAAACCATTGAATTTCAGTCGGAAAAACGGCGGTTTTTGGCTTTATAAGCTATGCAGATGTAATGAAATGTTAAATGCGTGCAGCCGTAACGCCTGCGCCGTTAACTTCTGTTTGCGTTTCGTTTTCCGGATTAAAGAAAACTCATGTCCTGATTTTTTACTTTCTCATCGCCCGTAAATCAGCTCCGGCCGGAGGATATGTTTATGTGTCTTGTTTGGCGGTTGGTCAGTGTCGTGCCTACAGCCGGTCAGGTTCAGTCAGCGGTGTGCAGCCTGTCTGTCCGGTCAGGTTTCCCGTCATCCCTTCTGTATCCGTTTAGATTTTTATGTCTTGCAATATGTCATGATACAAAAAATCCGGCAAAAGCCGCGCCTGTGGTTCAGTTGTCATGAAACCGCAGCCCGCCTCTTGCCGGACTTTGTCATATAGATTTTTCTGCGTCAGGCCTATGCCTGCTTTTGCGTAGCGTCTTGTTCCTTCACCATGTCGGCACGCGACTTCGACTTGGTTACGAGCCATACGCCGAGACAAACCAGTATGACGGCCAGTCCCTGGCTCGGCTTGAACACGCCGATGCCCGTGAGTATGCTCACCGTAACCGACACGAGCGGCTGCACATAGTTGTATATGCTCACCACGGTGGGGCGCAGCGTGTGCTGTCCTATCATCATCAGGATGTAGCTTATGTATGTGCCGAAGAACACCACGAAGCCCGTTTCGAGCCATGTGCTTGTAGGCACTGCCGCAAAGTTGATGCCTGCCACGTGGTTGAACGTGAACGGCAGGATGAGTATCGTGGCATAGGTGAACATCCATTTGTTCACGGTTATCACCGAGTAGCGCTTTATCAGCTTGCTGAAGAGCGAAAGGTAGAGCGCAAACGACAGCTGCGCGCCGAGGCAGAGCAGGTCGCCGCGAATGTCGCCCACCTTAGAGCTTGCCGCAGCCGCACTCGTAACTATCAGTATCACGGCGCCCGTGCATCCGAACACCACGCCCAGGGCCTTCTTGCCCGTTATGGGTTCTTTAAGTATTATTGCTGCCAGAATCATCGCGAAGATAGGCATCGATGTCGTGACGATGCTCGCGTTGATGGGCGATGTTATGCTCAGGCCTATAGTGTAGCAGCATTGGTTGGTCACAAGGCCGAATATGGCAGCTCCTATAAGCATGAGCAGGTCTTTGCGCGGAACGTGTTCCTTTGGCGTGAACAGCGATGTCAGCCAGAACAGGATGGCTCCTCCTGTTACCCTGAATGTCACCATGTCTATGCCCGTTATGCCGTGCGTCATGGCATCTTTGCCGAGCGGAGCCATCAGACCCCAGAACGCACATGCGAAGAACAGGCAGAGGTGAGCAATTAGCGGACGATTGTTTTGCATGTTGTTTTTTATTTTTTTGATATATTTACGGGTGCAAAGGTACACATTTTCGGATAAAATAATTATATTTGCTGTCTAAAGAGCTTATTAATTTGATATTATGCAGAAATACGCTGACTATATAGAACAGGTGGAGATAGAGTCGCTATGGAGCGGGCGCCGCCATGTGGAGTGGAACCTCGACCGCAAGGTGAACGTCCTTAGCGGCATAAACGGAGTGGGCAAGAGCACCATCCTTAACAAGCTGGTGAAGAGCGTCGGCATAACTGGCGACATATACAACCATCTGCTCAAGGGTGTTCACATCAAGGTAAATCCGGCTGACGCCACGCATATCCGGTTCGACGTGATACGCTCCTTCGACCGTCCGCTGCTCAATGCCGACATGCTGAGCGAGGTGGGAGCCAACCTTGTGACAGAGCTCGACTGGCAGCTGTTCAAGCTTCAGCGCAAGTTTCTCGACTATCAGGTGAACATCGGCAACCGCATCATTGCGGCCCTTCAGAGCGGAGAGCCCGACGCGGCGGTGAAGGCGCAGCAGCTGTCGGAGCCCAAGAAGAAGTTTCAGGACCTGATAGACGACCTCTTTTCTGATACCGGAAAGAAGATTATACGCACCGAAAACGAGATAAGATTCACGCAGATAGGCGAGACGCTGTATCCCTATCAGCTCTCGAGCGGCGAGAAGCAGATGCTGGTTATATTGCTCACGGTGCTCATAGAGGACAATCTTCCTTACGTGCTGTTCATGGATGAGCCTGAAGTCAGTCTGCACATCGAGTGGCAGAAGAGGCTCATCGACCTCATACTCGACCTTAATCCTAACGTGCAGATTATCCTGACGACACACTCGCCGGCCGTGATAATGAACGGATGGATGGACAATGTTACAGAGGTGAGCGACATCACCGACCAGAACTTACGTTAAGGTTTAGGGCATATGAACAGGCGGCTGAAGGACAACATAAACTCAAAATACTTTGAGGCGGCAAACAGACTGAAGTCGAAGACTGCCCGCCGGCGCATCGTGGCCTACGTTGAGAGCTACGACGACGTGCTCTTCTGGCGCATGCTGCTCGGCAGCTATGAGGACGACACAAAATATTTTGAAGTGATGCTGCCGTCGCACAACACGCTCGAGCGGGGCAAGCGCTCCGTGCTTATGAACCTGCTATACGGCAAGGTGGGGCAGGACATGATAGCCTGCGTGGATGCCGACTACGACTATCTGATACAGGGTGCTACGGTTACGTCGCGCAACATTCTAAGCAATCCGTTCGTCTTTCACACCTACGCCTATTCGATAGAGAACCTTCAGTGCTACGCCCCGTCGCTGCACAATGTCTGTGTGATGGTTACGCTCAACGACCACGCCATATTCAACTTCAGCGAGTTCCTCAAGCAGTACAGCGAGGCCATCTTCCCTTTGTTCGTATGGTCTATATGGTACTACCGCAGAGACATCTACACGCAGTTCACCATAACTGAGTTTAACCGTGTGATAGAGATAGGCAGCTTCAGTCTTGGCGCACCGGAGCAGGCCATAGCCAACGTGCGCAACAAGGTTACAAAGAAAATCAACTGGCTGCATCATCATAACCCCAACGCCAAGGAGTCGTATCTGGCGCTGAAGAAAGAGCTGATAAGCCTCGGCGTAACGCCCGACACCACCTATCTATATATACAGGGACATCATCTGTTCGACAAGGTGGTGGTGCCCGTAATGACCAAGGTGTGCGAGCGGCTTGTGCGTGAGCGTGAGAACGAGATAAGGCGTCAGGCAGTACATTCAACGCAGATGCGCAACGAGCTTTCGTGCTATTCTCACAGCGTTCAGGACATAGAGCAGATGCTGAAGAAGAACATGGGCTATTACACTTCAGGTCCGTTCATGCGTATGAAGCGCGACATCGAGGCGTATCTTCAGGCCGGCAATGCTGCGGCAGACGGTGATGCGCCGGCTGTTACGCCATCGGAAAATAAGAATTCAGAGAGCAACAGGCACGAGAAAGGGCGGCAATGACAGCCGCCTTCAGTGTGTTACAATGTGTAAGTCTTGTTAAGAATATAGCCGCTGTAATGGCGCAGAAAATGAATAATGCATCTGTTGCGGATGAAATTAATAATTCCGCAGCAGATGCATTATTCATTATTTCTTATATAAAGGTAAAAGTCCGTTTTCTGTAAGTAAAGTCTTATATAAAAAACAGACTCTTGTTGCTTCCCGCAAGCATTAGTTTTCCTTCCAGAAAGCAGGTGTGAACAGCACCAGCACGCTGAAAAACTCGAGACGCCCCATAAGCATCAGTATCGAGCAAATCCATTTTCCGGCGTCAGGAATGCCGCTCCACGACATCGTAGGACCTATCTCAAGACCGAGCGTAGGGCCGACGTTGCTGGCACAGCTCAGCGCTATTGTTACAGAGTTGGTGCTGTCTATGCCCATGCATGTAAGTGAGAAATATGCAAACAGGCACACGGCGAGATAGAGAGACAGAAACACAAGCAGCGTGGCCTGCGCCTGATAGGGCACCGTGTTGTTGCTTATCTTTACGGGCAGCACGGCCTTGGGATGGATGATGTGCCTGAACTCGTTCTTTATAATCTTCAGCAGAATGACGCTCCTGATGCACTTAAAGCCGCCGCTCGTGCTGCCGGCACATGCTCCGACAAACATGCATATACTGAGAATCACCCATGTTATGTGCGGCCATTTGCCCGCGTCGGCGTTGAATATACCTGTTGTTGTTATAAACGCTACTACCTGGAACAGTGCGTAGCGTAACGAGTCGGCCAGATTATAGTTAAGGTCTTTTATCAGGAAGAACATAATTCCGGCAGTGGCCAGTGCCACAACACAGAAGTAGAACTTAAGTTCGGCATCCTTCACAACCGACTTTATCTTTCCCTTAAAGAGACTTAGATACAGCAGGGTGAAGTTAGTTCCCGACAGAAACATGAATATTATAGAGATATAGTCAATCACGGCCGAATGGAAGTGGCCTGTACTTGAGTTGTGAGGTGCGAAGCCTCCTGTGGCCGTTATCGACATTGAGTAGTTAAGACAGTCGAAAAGACTCATGCCGGCAACATAGAAGCTGGCTGCGCATCCTACGGTGAGAAGCAGGTAGACGGCCCATATAGCCTTGGCGTTGGTGCTCAGTCGGGGGTGCATCTTCGTCTTTATCGGGCCCGTAGCCTCTGCCGAGAACACCTTCATGCTTCCGCCTACGAGCGACGGCAATATGGCAATGGTGAAGAACACGATACCAAGGCCGCCGATCCAGTGGGTCATGGAGCGCCAGAACACGAGTCCGTGGGGCAGGCTCTCCACATCGTCGATAATCGTGGCTCCTGTGGTTGTAAAGCCCGACATCGTCTCAAAGAAGGCGTCTGTGAAGCTCGGTATATATCCGCTTATCACGAACGGCAGGGCACCAAGAATACTGAATATGACCCATGTCAGCGTTACAAGCAGATAAGCGTCGCGGCGTCCCATGCTGTTTTCGGCATGATAGCCCTTATATTTCAGTCCTATGGCCGTGGTGACGGTTATGGCTATTGATATGACAAACGCCATAATGTCGTCTTCTTTATAGTAGAGCGACACGCACAGGCTGTAGAGCATCATTATCGCTTCAATAAAGAGCAGCGAGCCTATAACCTTATATATGATTTTGAAGTTTATCATTTTATGCTTTTAGTTGAAGAACTTTTCTATTTTGCTCATGTTGACGTTGTGGCAGAACACAACCACTATGTCGCCTGCCTCAATCTCCGTGTTACCGGACACAAGATGTCCTTCGCCGTTTCTTACCAGTCCTCCAATTGTCGTTCCCTTGGGAAGTCCCAGCTCGTATACTTTCTTTTTGGTTATCTTCGAACCCGGCTGTGCCGTAAACTCGGCCACATCGGCGTTTGCGGTCATGAGGAAACGGGTGTTCTTCACGTCGGCGTCGAGCATCATCTGGTAGATGTGGCTTGCGGCTATGGCCTTCTTGTTGACGATAGTACCGATGTCAAGGCTTTCAGCCATGCTCACATAGTCGAGGTTTTCAACCATTGCTATGGTCTTTCTCACGCCCATGCGCTTCGCCGTAAGGCATGCCAGGATGTTTGTCTCGGCATTAGCCGTCAGGGCAACGAAGGCCTGCGTGTTCTTTATTCCTTCCTCAATGAGCAGCGGCAGGTCTCGTCCGTCGCCGTTTATCACCATCGTCCTGTCGGTGTCTACAATCTCATTGATATATTCGCAGCGCTTCTCGTCGGCTTCAATGATCTTTGCGTTCATGTATTCGGGCATGGTCAGCGCGGCTCTTATGGCCGTGTTGCCGCCTCCCATTATCATCACGTTCCTTACGTCCACGTAGTGTTCCTTGCCGACAATCTTTCTGATATACGGAATATAGTTGCGTGTGGTCATGAAGTATGCCATGTCGTATATCTTCAGTTCGTCGTCGCCTCGTGGTATAATGGTGTCTTCGCCGCGTTTTATCGCCACGATGTGATATGGCGATTCGGGCTTGCAGAGGTCTTTTAGCGGCTCGTTCAGAATCTCACATGTCTCCCTCAGCTTTATGCCGAGCATTATCAGTGCGCCGTTGTGCACGTCCCAGCGCTGCCTCACCCAGCTCATCTTCAGACCGTTGGTTATGTCGCGTGCGGCGAGGTTCTCAGGATAGATGAGCGAGTCGATGCCGAGATTGTTGAAAAATTCTTTCAGCTTTTCGTCAATAAACTCATAGTTGTTCACCTTTGCCACCGTTCTTTTTGCTCCGAGAGCCTTTGCAAGTATACAGCTGTTCATGTTCATGTTCTCGTCAGGCGTGACTCCGATGAACAGGTTGGCGTGTTGCACGCCGGCGTTTTTAAGAGTTTGTATGCTCGAAGGCGAGGAGTGGATGGTCATCAGGTCGTAGTCATTGCTGATGTTGTTGAGCCTTTCCTCGTCTTCATCGATCAGCACAATGTCCTGATCGTTGCGTGATAACAGCTTTGCCAGGTGAGTACCTATGGCATAAGCTCCAGCTATGATGATTTTCATTTTACATCTTTATTGTTTAGGATATGCTGCCTATAGCATTCTTTATTGTCGCGGCTATCGTTTCGGTGTCGATGCCCGTTATGTGCTGCAGTTCGTTTACGGTGCCCTGTTCGATAAACTTGTCGGGCAGTCCGAGTCTTGTGACGCGTGTTGTATAGTTGTTGTCGCTGAGCCATTCGAGCACGGCTGAGCCGAATCCGCCCTTGCGCACTCCGTCTTCAACGGTTATGATATGCTTGAACTTTGATGCTGCCTCGGCCAGAAGTTTCTCGTCGAGCGGCTTTATGAAGCGCATGTCGTAGTGGGCAATCTGTGCTCCGCCGCATTCTTTCTCTACGGCTTCTATTGCCTTGGTAACGTTGTTGCCTATCGGACCCACTGACAGCACGGCCACGCTGTTGCCGTCTTTCAGCTTGCGTCCTGTTCCTACTTCAATTTCTTCAAACTCATTGTGCCAGTCTACTATCACGCCGTGTCCTCTCGGATATCTTATCACGAAAGGTCCTTTGCCGTCGAGCTGCGCCGTGTACATAAGGTTGCGCAGTTCGTGCTCGTTCATAGGCGAGGCTATGGTCAGGTTAGGCACGGGTCTCAGGGCAGCAATGTCGAAGGCTCCGTGGTGTGTGGCTCCGTCTTCGCCTACCAGTCCGGCGCGGTCGAGACATATAACGACGGGAAGTTTCAGTATTGCCACGTCGTGAATGATGTTGTCGTAGGCGCGCTGTGCGAACGAACTGTATATGTTGCAGAACGGCAGCATGCCTTCCTTTGCCATTCCTGCCGAGAACGTTACGGCGTGGCCTTCGGCAATGCCCACGTCGAAGGCTCTGTCGGGCATCGCCTTCATCAGAATGTTCATGGAGCATCCTGTAGGCATTGCCGGCGTTACGCCTATTATGCGTGGATTGTTCTTTGCCAGTTCGAGCAGCGTCTCGCCGAACACTGTCTGATATTTAGGCGGCACTCCAGTCTCGTCGTCTGTTATGCGCTCGCCTGTGTTGATGTTGAATTTTCCGGGGGCATGCCATATCGTTGCAGCCTTTTCGGCCGGTGCATATCCGTGCCCCTTTATTGTGTGCAGGTGCAGCAGCTTGGGGCCTTTCATGTCCTTTAGCTGTCGCAGCACCCTTACCAGTTCTGTTATGTTGTGTCCGTCGAACGGGCCGAAGTATCTTATGTTGAGGCCTTCAAAGATGTTCTGCTGATGGCTTATGGCCGACTTCAGCGCGTTGTTCAGCCTCAGTATGCCCTGCCGGCGGTCTTCGTCGAGATATCCCTTTGCGTTGAGCCATTTCGACAGCTTGAATCTAACATTGTTGTAGGTCTCGTTGGTGTTCAGCTTCAGCAGAGCCTGCTTCAGTCCGCCTACGCTGCGGTCTATGCTCATGTTGTTGTCGTTGAGGATGATGAGCATGTCGTTAGGCGTGGTCGACACGTTGTTGAGTCCCTCAAAGGCCAGTCCGCCGCTCATGGCGCCGTCGCCTATAATAGCCACCACATGTCTCTTGCCGTTGCCGGTCTTCTTTGCAGCCAGTGCCATTCCCAGCGCGGCAGAAATAGAGTTAGAGGCATGTCCGCACACAAAACTGTCGTATTCGCTTTCTAACGGCGACGGAAAGGGCATTATTCCGTTCAGCTTGCGGTTGGTGCAGAAGCGGTCTTTCCTGCCTGTCAGAATCTTGTGTCCGTAGGCCTGGTGTCCCACGTCCCAAACCAGTCTGTCTTCCGGTGTGTTGAACACGTAGTGCAGGGCTACGGTAAGTTCTATTGCTCCCATGCTCGAGGCCATGTGCCCCGGGTTTACCGAAAGTTCTTTCAGAATGTCGTCGCGCAGCTCTTTGCACAGTTGCGGCAGCTGTTCTTCTTTCAACTTTCTTAAGTCGGCGGGATAATTTATTTTGTTAAGAAGCTTAAAATCGTTAGATTCCACGGTCGTCTTATTATTGAATATCATTGCAAAGATAATGTAAACAGATTGAAGAACAAAATAAATTCGTTTATTTTTATTAAGGTGTAAAGTGCCCTGGCGGATGAAATGGGGGCGTTAATGACTGTAATTAAGTGGGGATAAATGTAAAATGAAAGGCCGTATAGTGTGTTTTTCAATAAAAAGATGTAAATTTGCGACAAACAAAAAAATAAAGAAAAAATGAATATTAACAAGGGTATTTTCATGTCGGGCATGGTGGTTGCGCTGTTATCGCTGCCATGTCATGCACAGACAAAGGACGGAGGCATATCGGCTGATATGCTCAAGGAAATTCAGCAGTCGCAGAAGCTGACAACTGCCGACAAGGCTTTGTTTAACGCCGTGGCGTCTAACAGTATCGACAACCTGGCTCAGAACTACGCCAACCAGGGCGCTCTCGACACCTACTTCAGCGTAGAGACCAAGTCGCAGAACATTACCGACCAGAAGCAGAGCGGTCGTTGCTGGATGTTCAGCGGCTTCAACGTGATACGCTCAAACTTCGCCAACCGCACCGACTCGCTGCGTGTCGACCTGTCTCATGCTTATCTCTTCTTCTGGGATCAGCTCGAGAAGTCAAATCTCTTCCTGCAGGGCGTTATCGACTGTGCGTCGAAGCCTATGGACGATGTGCGTGTTCAGTTCTTCTTCAAGAGTCCGCTCAACGACGGCGGTACATTCTGCGGTGTGTCAGACCTTGTTGACAAATACGGACTTGTGCCTGCAGAGGTAATGCCCGAGACTTTCTCTGCCGAGAACACATCTAAGGCTACGTCACTGATTAAGTCAAAGCTGCGCGAGTTCGGCCTGAAGCTGCGCGACATGGCCAACGGCGGAAAGAGTGCAAAGGAGATTAATGCCGAGAAGACAAAGATGCTGGGCGAGATCTACCGCATGCTGGCTCTTACCATAGGCGAGCCTGTAAAGGAGTTTACTTATGCCTTCAAGAACAAGGACGGACGCACCGTTACCGAGGCAAAGAAATTCACTCCGAAGTCGTTTGCTGCCGAGATGCTTGGCGGCAAGGCCATAGGCGGCTCTTTCATCATGGTTATGAACGACCCGCGCCGCGAGTATTACAAAACTTACGAGGTGGAATACGACCGCCACACATACGACGGAACTAACTGGAAATATCTTAACCTGCCGATGGAAGAAATAGCCAAACTTGCCATCGCCTCTCTGAAAGACGGCAAGAAGATGTACAGCTCTTACGACGTGGGTAAGTTCCTCGACCGCAAGCGTGGCTATTGTGATCCGCGCAACTATGACTACGGCTCGCTCTTCGGCACAACATTCGGCATGAACAAGGCTCAGCGCATCATGACTTACGACAGCGGCTCTACTCACGCCATGACTCTTACGGCCGTTGACCTCGACGCCAAGGGCAACCCCACAAAGTGGAAGGTTGAGAACAGCTGGGGCGGCGACTGGGGTCAGAAGGGCTGCCTGATAATGACCAACGAGTGGTTCAACGAGTATATGTTCCGCCTCGTTGTCGACAAGAAGTATGTTCCTGCCAAGACTCTTAAGCAGTATGAGCAGAAGCCTGTTATGGTTATGCCCGAAGATCCGCTGTTCTTGCCGGATGAATAGTTTTCTTAGGAGTTAAAGTAGTTAGAAGTAGTTAAAGGAGTTAAAGCCATATGCCTTGTGGTTTTCTCGATGATTGTTAGCTACGTGACATAATTCTTTAATTTGTATCTTACTCATACTTAAAAATAAAATCCGTCGGACGTCCTTTTGTCCGGCGGATTTTTTATGTCTATGAATATAAAATATTTGTTTCAGAACTTTAGGCTTATGCCTGCCATCACTGTGCGGCCTCTCAACGGAACGCGCAGGAATGTGTAGTTTGAACCTTGATATGACGAAATCTCGTAGCTTTCGCGGTTAAGCAGGTTGATGGCTGTGAGCGTTACGCTGAGCGTTTTGTTGAAGTCATACTTTGCTCCGGCGTTCAGAAACAGGTTGGTTGAATATTGGTTGTGGGTTATCTCGTATGTGGTTCCGGCAGCATCTGCATACAGGCGCAGAGCTTTTATCGGCATAAAGTCGAGGCTCAGTGAGCAGTATGCGTTTTTCAGAACGTTGTCTGTTGACGAGAAAGTGTCGGGGCGTTTCCATGTTATGTTGCCTGCAACGGTCAGGTTTGCCGTCAGCCAATTAAGTTTGTCCCATGACGCACCCACTTGCGCGTTGGCGGCATTATATCTTATATAGCCTTCAACGCCATTCTGTGAGGCAAGCGCCTTGTTGTAAGAGTAAGAGACAGAGCCTTTCAGCGTGAACCTTGCGTTGCGCCATATCTTCTTAACGTTGCCGACACCGCTGAATGATGTGTGCGTGTTGTCGGCCCATACAGGATTTATCAGCGTCAGGTCGCTTGCGTAAAGATAACTGAAATAACGGTCTTGATTAATCTGCTGCCAAATGGCATACACATTCCATGACAGCATTGTGGCTGTGTTGAGCCATGACAACCGTATGCTGGCAGTTTTTGTACGGCTGAACGACATCGAGTCAGTGCCCAGCGTATAGGTGCGGTAGTTGTTCATAATTGCTCCGTAGAAAGGCACGCTCCGTGTGTCGGCATTGCGTATGATGCCCACTGACGCGTCGACAGATGCCATTGTGTTGAGCTTATAGTCGATGTCGAGCATTGGTGAGAACATCACCTTGTGCGTCTTTATGCCGCGCATCGGGTACGAATAAGAAATATATTCCACCGGCAGGGTGAGCGTCAGCGAGCCGTCTGGCAGGTTATATTCGTATTTCGGTTCGAGGGTGTGAAGCCAGTAGCTGCCCGTCATATCGTCCTTAACACCGCTCACGGTTGTCTCGTTGCGCTTGTATTCCATGATGTAGCCTATGCCGAGGCTGCCGCCGAAAAGGCTGAAGTTGGTGCCTATGCGGTTGCGCGTAAACAGGTTGCGCAGTCTTGCCGTATAGTCTGTCGGCATTTCTTCATCGCCTGATGTAACGCCGAGCCGTTCGCGCGAGCCGTAAAGGCGCACTATCGACGACACGTCGAAGAGCATAGCATCGGTGTTTATCGTTGCTTCGAGTATGTTCTGCACGTCATACTGCTTGCGCTTTATTTGCTCCTGCAATGTGCCACTGTTGCTGTTGCCGTTGTTTAGGGCATCGCCGAGTCCTAACGTTGCCGACGCTTCATCCGTGAGATACACATTCTTTGTGTTCTGTTCATACCGCAAGATGCCCTTCACAAGGTCGTTCCTGTTGTGTATGTCGTTGTTTTCAAACACGTTTACTGTATCATCCTTGGCTGTGTAGCTGTTGAAAATATTGTCCTGCTGCAGTCCGCTGTCATGATAATACATCACATTCATGCGCAGCGTTTTTTCCTGTGTGAAGGCGTGCAGATAGTTAAGTCCCGTGTAATACGACTTGTTTTTAAGATAATATAGCTGCGAGATTGGCGGCGTCTGTGCCGTTGGTGAGTACATGAAAGGCGCGGGCAGCGGCTCAGTGGTGTACATTCCCGTATAGCTGTTCATGCCTCGGGTAAGACTCTCCAGACTTATTCCGCAGTTGTTCATCATTCCTGTGAACAGCAGCTGGTTTTTCTTGTTTATGTTTATTGCCGTCAGTCGGTTGTCCCATGTCACGGGACTTCCGCCTATGTTGCCGTCGGCCTCGCCGAAGGGGCGCGCCTTGTAGCCTTGCTTCAGTTTCAGGTTGAGCGTTGCGCGGTCGTTGCTCACCTTGCCTTCAAGGGCCTTTATCGGCTGGTTGCGCTCCATTATCTGCACCTGCGCCACGGCTTCGGCAGGCATATTCTGCGTGGCCTGGTTATATTGTGCACCCATGAGGTCGAGTCCTTCTATGTTCACTTTGTTTATCGGCTTGCCCTGATAGCTTATTTCTCCGTTGTTGCTCACCTCTATGCCCGGCATCCGCTTCAGCACGTCTTCTATGCTTCGGTCTTGTTTCTGTCGGAAGGCGTCAACGTTATACAGCAGCGTGTCCTTGCGCCGTGTTATAGGGTCGGCTGTCACGGTTACGTTTTTCAGCTCTACGGCCTTGCGCTCAAGTCGCGCGTCATACACGTTGCAGCCTTCTTTGAGCGGTATGCGCCGCGTCTCGTAGCCGAGAAACGCAAACTCAATCTGCCGTCCGCCGTTCACGGCTTTCAGCCTGTATGTTCCGTCTCTTTTTGTCAGTGCGTATGCAAGGAGCGAGTCCTTGCCGTCCAGCAGTTTGCACGTAACGTTGCCTACGGCTTTTCCTGCAGTATCGGTAACTTTTCCCGAATAGGCTGTCATGTCATTCTGAGCCGCCGCACTAACGCAGTCAAGCATCAGCGAAAACAATATTAAGATAAAGTTTTTTACCATTTCTGTTCAAGCATATTACTCGGACGGCGTGGATAATTAGCCTCTTGCGACACCCATTTGCCGTTCACTTTAGTCTTCACTTTAAAAACTTCTATTGAGAGATTGTCATAGTTCTCTATATCGTTGCAGCACGAAGTTAGAGCCTCTTCGCGGCTTACAGTCTTCAGCTTGCCCCAGAACTCTTTTTCATAAAGATACATGTTGCGGTAAGAATGTGCCTTCTCCATGCCGGCATAGGTGAATATCCAATTGCCTTTTGTGTCACGGATATCTATTATCAGTCCGGGCAGTCCGTTGAATATATACGGTCCGTAGGGCAGGCTTATGTTATCGGCATACCATGCCACATAATCTCTTCCGGCATAGCAGCATGTGGCTTTCTTGCAGGGAATGTCACTTATTATTGTGTCTCCCGCTGCAAGATTCCAGGCGATCTGTGGCGTGAAGGAGTATTCAAAGTTATATAAATTGTCATAAAACTGCACTTTGGTCTGATAATCAGCAAGGTCAGTAATGCTAACTGTGTAATAGTTTATTCTGCCTATTGCTTCATTCCATGTTTTGATGGCCTGCCTGTCACGTGCGTTTTTCTTGCTTTTTCCCATGTAAATATCCATCGAGTCGAGTGCAAGCTGATAATAGTCGCCATACTTTGTGTATTTATCTGATATTTGCAACAGTGTCTTAGCCTCGGTATATTTATCCGTCTTGGTGCTGTCTTTCAAGTATTTCAGGTCGTAATACACCGCAATTTTGGCCGTGTCGTACACTTCTTTTCTTATTTTCCTGAACGCATCCAGACCTCCGTCATAGCTTGTTATGCGTGGCATCTGTGCTTTTACAGACATAGGCAATGTGCATAAAATAGCGATTAATGAAGGAAATATCCGTTTCATATATTCTTAGTTATACTTAATCGTAAGTATTTTACCATTCCAGTTCAAGCATATTGCTCGGGCGTGGTGCCATCATTTTATCAAAGTTTGGACTTTTTCTTACAACTGTCATAACTCCGCTTTCTATCGCAATGCTCACAAAATTTTCGTTTTCGTTACGGTAGGCAGATAAGGCCTTTTCTCTTGTTGTCTTTTTATATCTCTTGTCCTTATAAAGATACATCATATCTGTTGACGCGGCTTTTGATATGCCGTTGTTTGTGAATATCCAATTCAGTTTGTCGTCATACAGTTTCATAACGAGTCCTGGCAGACCGCTGAAAACGAAAGGACCATAAGGCAGCGGCATGCTTTCGGCGTACCATGCTATGAAGTTGCGTCCGGCGTATCGGCATGTCGCTTTTTTGCATTGAAGGTCGTTTATTATGGTGTCTCCAGGCAGCAAAGTCCATTGGATTTGTGGTGTGGGGTAGGTGTATTGGTATTTGTTCAATGGTGATCTCAGTTGCACGGTAGTCTGCGAACTTTTCAGGTCGGCAAGCATGATGTAATCGAATGTCGTTTTCGTTACAAGCATATTGAAATCATCATTTGCCTTTTTGTCATGTGCGTTCTTTTTGCTCTTAGCAAGATAATTGTTTACGGAGTCGGCCTTTATTTTGTAGTAGTCGCCAAACCATGTGTAGTCGTCAGATATCATCAACAACGTTTGTCCGTCTCTGTATCTGTTCTTTTTAGTAGAGTCGGACAAGAAACTTACTTTATAAAACACATTGACATCTGTTGTGTCATAAGGAGCATGATTGATTCTTTTATACGCGTACATGCCTCCGTCCGGACTTGTCATAAATGCTCTCCCAGTTTGTGCACGGCCTATATGGCATAACAACAGGCATAATACTAAAATGCTTATGTGTTTCATTACTATTTTATGTTTATTTTCTTAGATATTTGTGGCGGTTTGGTTTGGTTTATCACAAAAGTCAATGCCGTTGGCTTTGTGTTTAGTTCTGTCGTCTGTGAAGTGTTTTTGTATGGCAAATATCTTAGCCTGCATAAATGATATGCTCCACACATCTTTTTGCCTTCATGTTGATGACGGCTTAGAATAACTCGTTGAAGCAGAATCCGCCCGGCGTTGCAAACAAGTGATGCAAGACTCGTGCATGGACCTCCAAGATGCGTCGGGCTGCAAGACTATTGTAAATGCCAAACGCAAAAATATAAAATTTTAATGTATAAAAATAAATAAATCCGACTTTTGAATTATATTTAACTAACTTTCAACATGTTAAATGCATCTGACTATTCCATGTCGGTATATGTCTTTTATGTGTCTTTCATAATATTCTTTTTATTTTTCCAATGTAATTTCTGAATAAGTTGAAAATCAGTTATGCAATGTGTTTTCTTATATGCTACCTCACGTATGTGGGAAGTCAGAGTGGCGATAGGCCTTTTGTTTTCCGGCATACGGTAGAGCTGCATGAATGGGCGTTGCTCTTTCTTGGGGTGGATTGCTGTTGTGCAATACATGTGGTTTCAGCGCATATATGGCGCTTATCCTTATTGCGTGGCTTGTCCTGAATGTCTGAATATGAACTCAGACGATTCATTTACAGAATGTTTGAACGCTGTGGGCTGTCCGTCAACCGTAATGAACAAGTGGACCGAACCGGGAATCAGAATGTATTTCTGTTCTATGCCAATATTTTTCAGCCTCTCTGCAAATTCTGCGCCTTGGCATCGTAGGATGTCGCGTTCGGCCGCCACGAGCAACGTTGGCGGAAGTTTTGCAAGGGCATGGTCGTCTGCTTCTGCGGGAGATACTAATGGATTATGCGATTCGGTGGTGTATGCTTCGTTGAAAGCGTTCATAAGTTCGCTGTCAAGCCCGAATCCTTTTCCGAACAGTTTCCATGATTCGGAGTTGTCAGCATAGGCTTTTGTAACGGGATAGAATGTAATCAGGCTGCTGAAAGTGTTTTCAGGGAAGCTCAATGCCGTGGCTATGGCAAGATTTCCGCCTGAGCTGTCTCCGCCTACAGATATGCTGCTGCATTTCCATTTCGGCATATTCTCGCAGGCAAATTTTACGGCATCTATGCAGTCTTTCAGTCCTTCCGGGAAAGGATGTTCGGGGGCGAGCCTATAATCTACGGCAAGTACGGCAATGCCTCTTTCGGCCATCGCAGCACAATAACGTGAACAACTGTTTATACTTCCTATAACCCAGCCGCCACCATGGAAATATACAAGCAGTGGTATTGCGTCGTTGTCGTAGCGCTTGCTTCTAAAAAGAGTCAGACTCTTACTGATGTCTGTTCGATAGACACCGTTGGGCAGCTTGGCTGCTGTATTGCGGGCGTTTCTTACATTAAGAAGCATGTCGTTGTTGCCGGACATTGCCTTGCGGATAGCTTCAGTCTGACGCTCCTGCAGCTTTTCAGGCATATGGGCAATGAATGAATCTGCTTCATTTCGCTCTGAATATTCATCGTGTCCTGTATTTGCTGAATATGCAGAAAATGAATTGAATATTATAAATGCTGTTATAATAAACCGGTTTATGTTCGATGTAAAATGCATAGGGCTATATAAAATCATCCGTTGGCGGAATAAAATTCAGTGCGTACTTAATCTTTTCCGGCGGGCTTGTTTATTAAACCCCAATCGGTCATTATGCCGCACATTGCTTTATCACTTTTGTTCATTCATGCTTTCAGCCGTCTTTTTGTTCGCTTTTCCTGACATAGTCTGCTATGACAGCAAAAACTGACGAAAATCCGCTTTATATAAAGCAAAAATCCCGACCGGATTCTAATAACGATTTTGTTTAAAATACATTCAGCTACATTACGTTTCTTATGCACTATGAGTAGCTGGCAGACAATTCAATCCGTTATGGCCTGATAAAGATAGGAGATGTTCCCTTTTTTGCTGCGCTCAAAGAAACATCTCCTTAACTTTATTTCAGTGGTTAAAGCATATTGACTTTAACTACTGACAGAAATCCACAATACTATTGGATTTTTCACTCTTCACTTAGAATTTACACCAGGTGGCTTATCAGCTCTTCGCGGTCGCCGGGCAGAAGATCGATTACGGGGATTTCAACCATGGTGTAGCATCCGGGCTGCTGACGCATAGATGCGCGTGCAACGTTTACGAGCACCTGACCTGTCAGGGCAGGGTTGTTGATGCTCATGTTGAACTCCATGCGCTGGTTCTGAGTCTTTCCGCTCACACCCTTGCGCACAAGGTTTACGCCGTGGCCCATGTCCTGCACTTCGTCAACGCTGTCAACCTGCATAACGTAAGTCTCGTCGCTTGCGAAATACGGGTCGGCCTTGATAGCCTTTGTAACCTCCTCAAGACTTGCGCCCTCTTCAAGCTCAACATAAACCATGCGGCGGTGTATGCCTTCGCCCTTAGGTATGGTCATAGACAGAGCGTTCTTTACGCCCTCTTTAGAGCGCACGCATACAGAGTGGCCCATGCTCATGCCCGGACCGAAGTTGGTGTAGCTCAGTCCTTTAGGTGCAAGGCTCTGCATAAGTGTGCGCACAACGCTGTCAGAACCCGGGTCCCATCCTGCTGCAATCACAGCCACAGTGCCGTGTTCCTTGCATATCTTCATCAGGTTAGAACGATATTCGCGTATGCTTGTGTGTATGTCGAAGCTGTCAACGGTGTTGATGCCGAGTGCAAGAATCTTTGTTGCATACTCCTCGCAGCTGCGTGTCGGTGTGGCAAGGATGGCCACGTCAACATCTTTCAGCTCAGTGATGTCCTTCACCACTTCATAGTCGGCCAGCTCTGCCGGCTTGTTCTCTGCTCCGTGGCGTCTTACTATACCTGCAATCTCGAAGTCTTCAGCTGCTTCGAGTGCCTCAACGGCAAATTTGCCTATGTTGCCGTAGCCCACTACGGCTGCTCTGATTTTCTTCATATTGTCTAAAAATTTATCTGATTCTTTATTATCCTATTTCTTTTATTTATGCAAAGATAATGCAAATCGAATGCAGAATCACTAAACTTGTTTGTTGAAACATGTTTAAGTGTTATGCTGAGATGCTGCTTATCTTATGCAAAGATAATGCAAATTTTCAGTTGACGGATAATTTGTATGTGTTTTTTCAACAATAATCAGCGTTAATGTTATTAAACGTAACTGAAAATATTATATATCTTACTTTCTGAACGTGTAAATAAGGCAAACGGCAAAGGATTGTTACCTGGCTTAAAAACGGCCTGTATGTAGGTCTCTGTTTACAGCTTATGCAGCCGTATGTTTAGTCGCACATTCAGTGTCATGACGGTTATTGTGATGTTTCATAATGAAAGCAATAAGTGCATAATACCGTTCAAAGTGATATCTGGCTTTTGTCAGGATTTTCTGCCGAAATAGAATTTTGAGAGCCTCCAATACGGTTCTTATGGTAAAGTATATTTACAATAACTCGCAAAAGGTATGCTTTTGAAAAATTACTCGGCCACTTTTTATCCGAAAATGGCCCGTTTTCGCATCAAAAACAGCCCGCTTTTCAAGGCAAAAAGCCCTGTTTTTATGCCGTTTTAGGCCTGATTTTGTTGCACATAACAGCTGCGATTCATGATAACACACATTCAGTCAGCAATTTCTAATTGCACACGAAAACGGCCCGTTTTTACGCCCGACAGATTTTATTTTTCAAATATCGCCGTCTGAGAGCGTCAAGGAAAATCAGAGTGTAAGCAAAAAAGAGGAAATTTGAGTTTAAGTGAAGAGCAGATGCAAAAGCAATTAAAAATTAAGAAAATTACTTCTGTAGCTGACGGAAAACCACAAGACTATTGGATTTTCATTCTTCACTTTTCGCTCTTTTCTTAAATATGCTCTTAGCTCACCTAAGTGAGCGATAACTTCTGTAACTACTTTAATTCCTGTCTTACGAAAGTGAAAAAACATGTGCTTTGTAGGGTGTTGTCTATAGTTAAGCTGATTAACGATAATTCATAGCCCGAAGGGCAAGTTTAAGTGAAGAGTGAAGAACGAAGAGTGAAGAACTCAAATGCGTTGCAGCTGATTAAGGCTAACTCTTAGCCCGAAGGGCTTCACTTTAGTAACCGTGGGTGTGTCACCCACGGATTATTACTCAACAAACCGACAGCACCCGAAGCGGTGCTATTTCAAAATTATTTACTGACCTTTGGTTCTTATACTTTATGTTGTCTTATTTTTTTGCTGCGTTTATTAACTCGCATAAATTCACCGGAACAATAGTTTCACTCTGCATACGGCAAAGAGTTGTTGTTATCCGTTTTTAGGCTTGCCGTATTTTTTCTGAAACAGCTCGGTGTTCTTGTTGCCCCATTCAATCATGGCGTCGATAATCGGAATTAAGGTTGCTCCGAGTGGCGTTATGGCATATTCAGAACGCGGAGGCAGTTCTGGGTATATGGTTTTTGACACCAGTCCGTCTTCAACAAGCTCTTTAAGCTGCAAGTCGAGCACGCGCGGCGTGGCTTCGGGAAATATCTTATGAAGCTCGCTCGGTCTGAGCGTCTTGTCGCGCAGCTCGTCCAAGATGCACGATTTCCATTTTGAACCTATCAGACTCATTGTAAGGCGTAGCGGACAGTCGAGGTTAACGGGTATCTTTCTTTCATACATGGTATTGTTCGTCTTAATGTTTGTGCAAAAGTAAACATAATAATCCGAAAAGTTAATATACTGATATATTTTTCAGTATCTGAATAATTTTTCGGTACTTGCAAAAATGTTTACTATCTCGTATCTTTGCACACGATAAGTTGCATTCCGGCCGGTTAGACGCCCTTGCGTCTTGTTTGCGCTTTCATTATAAAATGAATCTTTAAATTATGAAAACATTATGAGAGCAAGTATTGAAGAATACAAGGCTGTTGAGGCAGCAGCCATGAAGTTTGTCAGAAGTGTTGCCGAAGGCGACAGCAGTTATGCTAAAGAACTGTTTATAGACGAGGCCGTGCTGTTTGGCTATCTTGACGGAAAACTTGAACACGGAAGCATAAATCAGTTTTATAACAATGTCGACTCGGTTGGCGGAGGCGCAGACTTCAAGGCGCGTGTAGACGTTATTGCCGTTGAAGAAACGCTTGCCGTGGTGCGCGTTCTTGAAGAAAAATGGGGCGGACGCATTGATTTCACCGATTATCTGCTGATGCTTAAAATCAACGGTGAGTGGAAATGCGTGGCCAAGGCATATAATCAGAATTCAGACACAATACAGAAATAAATAGAACTTTAGGTTATGAATATAGTTGTAGTTACAGGAAGTCCGCGTAAAAACGGCAATAGCTTTGCCATGACAGAAGCTTTTATAAAGGAGGCTGAGAAGTGCGGACACAAGATAGAACGTTTTGATGCGGCAATGATGAAGATTGGCGGATGCCATGCGTGCATGACATGCTATAAGACAGGAAAGGCATGCTCGTTTGACGATGATTTCAATATAATAGCCCCGGCAATATTAAATGCCGATGCCGTGGTGTTTACAATGCCAACTTACTGGTATTCTATACCTGCACAGATAAAAGGCGTTATTGACCGTCTGTTTTCTCTTGTTGTAGGCGGAAAGGATATTGCAGGTAAGAAATTCGGCTTGATTGCCTGCTGCGAGGAAGACGACATGACGGTTATGGACGGCGTACGCATTCCGCTTGAGCGTTCGGCTGCTTTGTTGAAATGGGACGTTATGGGCGAAGTGCTTGTTCCTGCCGTGCTTAACGAGGGAGACATAAACAAGACCGACGGTTGCGCCAAGGCTGCCGAACTGGCACATAAATTCTGAAGCCAATGAAAGTATTGCTTATTAACGGCAGCCCTAACAAGGAGGGCTGCACTTACACCGCCTTACATGAGGTTGAAACGGCTTTGAGAGCCGACGGAATAGACACAGAACTGCTTTATCTCGGCAAGAAGCCGCTGGCAGGATGTATAGCGTGCGGAAGCTGCATGCGCACGGGCCACTGCTTCAGAGACGATATAGTAAAGGACATACAGGCAAGGCTTGATGAGTTTGATGGCATAGTCATCGGTTCGCCGGTTTATTACAGCGGTCCGTCGGGTCAGCTTGTGTCGTTCCTTAACCGTCTGTTCTATTCTTCCGAAAGCCGTATGGCCGGTAAGGTGGGCGCCTCGGTGGTGTCGTGCCGCAGGGGAGGAGCATCTGCCACGTTTGAACAGCTTAACCAGTATTTTACTATATGCAATATGCCCGTTGTGTCTTCTCAATACTGGAATTCTGTGCATGGCTTCACGCCCGATGATGTGATGAAGGATAAAGAAGGACTGCAGACCATGCGTGTGTTAGGTCATAATATGGCGTGGCTGTTGAAATGTATTGAGTGTGGGCGCAATAACGGCATTGACAAACCTCAGTCTGAACAAAGATTGCGTACACACTTCATTCAGGATAAGTATTAGGCTGTAATATAAAGATGATGGCGCGTCTGTAAAGACGCATTATCATCTTTTTTATTTTCGTACGGAATGTTTTCCATGCAAATTTTGTGCTGTCTGCTATTTTGTTGCATGAAATTTGTTCCGGCTGGTTTATACGAATTGTTGAGCACATCGAAAGAACTGCCGGAATATAATAAAGTATCCGATGGTCAGTAAAGCTAATTTCAGTCTATAAAACTTCTGATGTTAAATGAAAAAGTCAGTCTCTTAATTGTTCATTTGTCTTAATTTTATTAAATTTGTGGCGATGATTAAAGTGTAATTAGGCATATTGATGTTTTCTTTGATGAAGTTCTTTGCGGCTATACACTTTAAATCTAAAACTATAAAAACCTTGTTGTGTAAAAATGAAAATAGAAATTAAGAAAATATTGTTGCCGATAGTGTTTCTTGCCGCATCTGCAAGCTTTATATTAGCCGGTCAAAGTTGCAGTATGCCTAAAGGTAATATACAGCCGGACACGATAGTGTGTTCGGAAATTGTAGGTCCTAAAAATGAAGAGTGGAAGAGAACAGAATTCTTTGTAGTAACAAAAAATGACACCTCTGCGTTTTCGTTCATCATAGAAACGAGAGAAAATAAAGTGGGATGGATAGAATTTGGTCTGTTTCCTGCCCAAAAAGATTTTCAATATATAAATGGTAGCAGTAATGACACTACGGCTTTTAGGATATCAGATTCTAGAAATCATGAGTATCATATACCGAATTATAAAGAACTGATCCATGAGATGGATTTGTGCTTAGGCGCAGCGTCTAAGGTTTATGATTTCAGCACAAAGTATTCAATGCATTGCTTTTTGTCTACATTTGGCGATATAGCCGTAATGACAACCAATCTGCTGAATGCAAATTGTAAGCTTAACGAGCATGGCTATTATTGGCATTCGGATATGACGAAAGAGCTTGCTAAGACTCCTTTGGCAGAAGACTTGAGCATAATGTTGAAAAAGTATAATCGTAGGGTTAAACGCATATCATGTCAGGAAGGAATATTGACTATTTCAAAAGAGGCAATGCTCGACAGAAATATTTCGAAAGATTTGTCAATTCCTGATAAGGTTTGGGAGGTCTCGTTATACATTAAGTTGGAGCCATTACAGCAGAAATAACGGTAGGCATCATATTGTGAAAGAATAATTGTGGAAATATGGAAGATAGATTAAAAAAGATTTTGTTGCCGGCAGTGTTTCTTGCCGCATCTGCAAGCTTTACCTTAACAGGTCAAAGTTGCAGTATGCCTAAAGGCAATACACAGCCGGACACGATAGTACGTGCAGAGTTTGTTGATTCATCTGATGAATGGAAGGACACAGAATATTATGTGACAACAAAAAAAGATACTTCTGCGCTTTCGTGTATAATAACGACAAGAGATGGTAAAGTGAAAAATGTTGAGTTTAATCATTTGGTTGGTTCAAAAATTTGTTTTACTGGAAAAAATATCAGTAAAAATGACACTGCGGCAGTGGGATATGCATCTCCTATTTCTTATGATTTTTATAGTCCCACATATAAAGAAACAATCCATGAAATAGAGCTATGTTTAGACGCAGCATCCAAGGTCTACGATTTAACTACAATGGATGCGATGTCTGGATTTTTGTCTACATTTGGCGATATAGCCGTAATGACAACCAATCTGCTGAATGCAAATTGTAAGCTTAACGAGCATGGCTATTATTGGCATTCGGATATGACGAAAGAGCTTGCTAAGACTCCTTTGGCAGAAGACTTGAGCATAATGTTGAAAAAGTATAATCGTAGGGTTAAACGCATATCATGTCAGGAAGGAATATTGACTATTTCAAAAGAGGCAATGCTCGACAGAAATATTTCGAAAGATTTGTCAATTCCTGATAAGGTTTGGGAGGTCTCGTTATACATTAAGTTGGAGCCGTTACAGCAGAAATAACGGTAGGCATCATATTGTGAGAGTTTTAGATGGACAGACAGTATTATTATGAAAATTTAAAAGCTTTTTTGCGGTTCTTTTGATGTAAACAAGTTAAATTTGTGGCGATAATATATAAACCGAGCCTATGAAAATATCTTTGTTCATCGTTGCTTGCATCATCTTTATTGCTGCGCCTGTGGTGATGTCGGGTAAGGCAGACATGCTGATACCAGGACTTAAAAGAATGTACCCGGGAACATTAAGCAAGTCAGACTTGCGCGGCATACGTATTGTTTCAGGCATAGAATATATGCTTATCAGTGGTGCCACGCTGGCTGTAGCGCTGTATCCTTCATGGGCTACGCTGCTTGTTGCCGCGTTGTTTATATTGGTTACGATTTTTCTCGCATACCTGTGTGTAAGAATATTCTTTCATGCCAAGTTCACCATCGGCGACGCCATTGCGTCTGTAGTCGACTCTGTGTTAACGCTAATAGCGTTTTAAGTGAAGAGTGAAGAACGAAGAGTGAAGAATTCGATACTTTTGTGGATTATTGTTATTTCACTTTTCATTTAACCGCCTGTGCAACCGATATGAACCAACAAAGCTAATGTGCCGGCTGATTTGTAATCTGCCGGAATTGAATATAAGGATTTATCAATCCGCTTACTTCTTATTCTAAATTATCAGGTATGCATTTCGGATCACAGATCCTAATAATTAATGCTGTCGAATTTTTCGCTGGGCTCAACAACACGTGCATATCTGACAGAACAATAGTCTTGTTACTTCTTGACGTTATTATAGTTTACAAGCTAAAATTCTTTGGATTTCTTTTCTGTACAACTAAAATGAATCAACAAAACTAATGTGCCGGCTGATTTGTAATCTGCCGGAATAGAGTATAAGGATTTATCAATCCGCTTACTTCTTATTTTGATTAATAGGTATGAGTTTCGGATCACAGATCCTTATAATTAATGCTGTCGGATGTCATATCCGACAGAACATTAGTCTTGTTGTTTTCTAACATTCCGTAGTTAAAGTCAAATGTCTTGTGGGTATTATCAACTTACTTGCATTTGGATTTTTCACTTTTCTCTTTTCACTTTTAACTTAATAAAGATTGCAGATTTTTTTGCTTGTTGACGAATAAACCTTAACTTTGTGGCACAATAACATATCATACTTTTAAATAACATGGACAAAATATTCCTCGAGACGCACGACGTAGTGAAGCGCTACGCTAACCATACTGCACTCAACGGAGTAAGTATAAAAGTGCCCGAAGGCAAGGTGTTCGGACTGCTTGGACCGAACGGCGCCGGAAAGACAACCCTGATAAGAATAATCAACCGCATAACCGTGCCCGACTCAGGCAGCGTTACCTTCAACGGACATCCGCTGTCGGTAGACGACATCTGCAACATCGGCTATCTGCCTGAGGAACGCGGACTGTACAAGAAGATGCGCGTGGGCGAGCAGGCCATCTATCTGGCACGGCTGAAAGGACTGGATAAGGCCGAGGCAGAAAAAAGACTTAGACAATGGTTTGATAAGTTTGGCATAATGCCGTGGTGGGGCAAAAAGCTCGAAGAGCTGTCGAAGGGCATGCAGCAGAAAGTGCAGTTTGTTATAACCGTGCTGCACAGGCCGCAGCTGCTGATATTCGATGAGCCATTTTCGGGTTTCGACCCCTTGAACGCAGAACTGCTGAAGCGCGAGATACTTGAACTTAAAAACGAAGGCCACACCATAATATTCTCTACGCACAATATGTCGTCGGTGGAGGAGATATGCGACAACATAGCCCTGATAAACCATTCGGAAGTGGTGCTGCAGGGCGACGTCAACGAGGTGCGCTCACGTTTCAAGACCGACACTTACCGTCTTGGCCTTGCCGCCGGCAAGCAGCTTGTGCCCGTGGAAGGCATTGAGGTGACAGAGACAGAGAACAAGGGCGGCGAGACGATATACACCCTGCGCAAGAAGGCCGACATGAGCAACGCGCAGCTGCTGTGCGCGGTGTCGGCAAACAACGAGATAACATCGTTTGCCGAATGTCTGCCCTCTATGAACGAGATATTCATCAGGACCGTGGGAGGCGACGGCGCGACGGAAGAAAAGGCCGGAGAAGATAGCAAACAATAAATAAACTTAGAGCAAATCATGAACAAGACACTAATAATAATACAGCGCGAGTTTATCAACCGCGTTAGCAAAAAATCATTCATCCTGCTCACCATACTCATGCCCTTTGTCTTTGCGGCACTGATATTTGTGCCCCTGATGCTGTCGACGATAAAGAGCGGCGAGCAGAAACAGGTGGCAGTGATAGACCATACAGGCAAATATGCCAAGCTGTTCAAGGACGACGAGTCGTACCGCTTTGTGCCCACGCCCATGATGTTGGGCGAGTTTAAGTCGGACACCACCGCTTTTGCCGCCGTTATAGAGATAAAGGCCGACCTGCTGGAGCATCCCGAAGCAGCCACAATCTACTCGCGCAAGGAAGTGCCGCAGGGCCTCTCGCGCATTGTGAACAACACGCTCGACGAGCAGATACGCCACGACAAACTCGTGAAATACAACATCCCGCAGCTCAAGCAGATAATGGACGACTTCGACAAGAGCTACGACATAAGAACCGTGAAATGGACCGACGACGGCTCAGAGCAGGAGTCGAGCGCCGAACTGGCAATGCTGGCAGGCATGGTGCTCACGTTCCTCATATATATGTTTGTGATGTCTTACGGCGGAATGGTGATGCAGAGCGTAATGGAAGAAAAAACCAACCGCATAGTGGAGCTTATGGTGTCGTCGGTGCGCCCGTTCCAGCTCATGATAGGCAAGATTATTGGCATCGGCCTTGTGGGCATATTGCAGCTTGCCATCTGGGGAATAATGATAACCGTGATAATGAGCGTTGCAGGAGTAGGCCTCGGTCTGTCTAATCCCGACATGATGGCCACAGGCATGGCAGCCACTCCCGACATGGCTTCAGGCGATATGTCGGCAGTGATGTCGGCAATAGCCGGACTTAATCTGCCCGTACTCGGCCTGGTGTTCGTTCTCAACTTCATAGGCGGCTATCTGCTTTACGCCTCTATATTCGCCGCCGTAGGTGCTTCGGTCAACCAGTCGGAAGACTCGCAGCAGTTTATGACGCCCATCGTCATAGTGCTTGTCTTTGCCCTTTATGCCGCGATGTACAGTGCCGACAACCCTGACGGACCTCTTGCCGTGTGGTGTTCGTTCATACCGTTCACCTCGCCTATAGTGTCAATGGTAAGACTGCCGCTCGGTGCTCCGGTATGGCATATAGTGCTTTCGCTCGTTGTGCTCTACGCGTCGGCCCTGGCCCTGATATGGATGGCAGGCAAGATTTACAGAGTAGGCATACTTATGTACGGCAAGAAGCCGTCGATAGGCGAGATGATAAAGTGGATGAGATACAAATAAGCGCCACGGTAAGCACATACCGATGCGCAGAAAAGCATAATCAGATATAGACAAAATGTCGTCAGGCAGCATGTGCCCGGCGACATTTTTGGTTAAATAGCCCGGCGTCATGCAATAAAAGATAAATATGCTCGTTATAAATAAGGTAAAAAAGCAATACAGACAAGATAATGATAGAATACGTAAGAGGCGAACTGGCAGAACTTAGCCCGGCTTATGCCGTGATAGACACGGGCGGTGTGGGCTACGGACTGAACATTTCGCTAAACACATATACTGCCATTCAAGGCAAGAAGGAAGTAAAGTTGCACGTATATGAGAGCATACGCGAAGACGCGTATGTGCTTTTCGGCTTTGCCGCACGCGAGGAGCGCGACATGTTCCTGTTGCTCATATCTGTGTCGGGCGTAGGAGCCAACACGGCCCGAATGATTCTCTCCGAGCTTTCGCCGGCAGAACTGTGCGGCGTCATATCGTCGGGCAACGAGCGTGTGCTCAAGACCGTGAAAGGAATAGGTCTGCGTACGGCACAGCGCATAATAGTAGACCTGAAAGACAAGATAGCATCTCTGGGCATAACCGGCGAAGTGCCGCAGGAGACAGCACAGCAGGCTGACATGGTTAACAAGGAAGTGAAGGACGAGGCTGTGGGCGCGCTCACCATGCTCGGCTTTGCGCCTGCACCGTCGGCAAAGGTTGTCGTGGCAATATTGAAGGAGCAGCCCGAACTGCCGGTTGAGCAGGTGGTTAAGCTGGCCTTGAAGCAGATAAAGTAAAGTGCTGGATATAGCGATAAACGGATAATTTAAGAATAACTCAAAAAGCGAAGAATGGTTTTGTATTGTTGGCACGTATGGCTGAACCGGCCTTTCTGATTGCCGGCCATTCTTCATCATTAACTTTGATATGCGTATAAAAAGGGTGATTTATGGGCTTTTGCTGATAATGCTTGCCGTGAGTGCGGCCAGCTACGGATTGGCTTTGCCCTACACTCAGGACGACCGCACACGGCAGAACAACCGTCAGCAGGGTGCGCGCGGCAATGTGGCTCAGGCCGATACGGCCAAGCGCACGGCAGTGGCCATGCCCGAAGTGATAATAGAGGACGACTCTATACCCGACTCGCTGCTGCATCCGCGCTGGAAGATACAGCGCATTGTGCCGATCATTCAAGACGATCTCGACCGCGGCATGGCCGACCTGTCTATGCCCGGAAACATTTCGCAGGAGGTTGTCTATAACGACACGCTCAACCGCTACTATATAGGTTCAAAGATGGGCGAGGGATACCTTTCGGCGCCGATAGCCATGACGCCAGAAGAGTATCGCGCGTGGAGCGAGAAAAAGGAGTTCGACCGCTTCTTCCGTTCAAAGAATGACGAGATAGTAAAGGAGCAGGGCAAGGAGAAATTCTCGTTCACCGACATGCACTTCGACCTCGGACCGGCAGAAAAGATATTCGGTCCCGGCGGCGTGAGGATAAAGACGCAGGGTACGGCCGAGCTGAAGTTTGGAGCCACGCTCAAGAACATAGACAACCCTTCGCTGCCTATCAGAAACCGTAAGACAACGACGATGGACTTCGACGAGAAGATAAACCTGAGCGTGAACGGTAAGGTGGGCGACAAGGTGAACATGAACCTCAACTACAACACCGACGCTACCTTCGACTTCGACTCGCAGAACATGAAACTGAAGTATGAAGGCAAGGAAGACGAGATAATAAAGCTGGTTGAGGGCGGTAACGTGTCGTTCCCGAGCAACTCGTCGCTCGTCAATGGAGCCACCTCGCTCTTCGGTATCAGAACCGACCTGCAGTTTGGCAAGCTGTCGCTGCAGACCGTAATTTCACAGAAGAAGTCGTCGTCAAAGAGCGTGTCGTCGCAGGGTGGTGTGCAGCTTACGCCATTCGAGATAGATGCTGCCGACTATGAGGAAAACCGCCACTTCTTCCTTTCGCAGTATTTCCGCGACAAGTATGACGCAGCCATGCAGAAGTTGCCTAACATAACCACAGGTATAACCATCAACCGCGTGGAGATATGGGTGACCAACAAGACGGGTACGACATCAAACTCGCGCAACATCGTGGCGCTGACCGACCTTGGAGAGAACACCAAGGTGAGCAACTCCATGTGGGGACTGACAGGGCAGAATGTGCCGGGAAACAATGCCAACAGCGAATATTCGACAATGGTGAACAGCTATGCTGCCGCACGCGATATTAACCAGACTTCTTCCGTACTTGATGCTATTCCGGGCTTCGTGGGTGGAGTAGACTATGAGAAACTGGAGAGCGCACGCCTGCTTAACAGTTCTGAATATACCGTCAACACATCGCTGGGATACATCTCGCTGAAGTCGACGCTGCAGACCGACCAGGTGTTGGCCATTGCTTACGAATATACCTATGGCGGCGTTACATATCAGGTGGGAGAGTTTGCTTCCGACATACAGGACGTCAACCAGGCCTTGTTCGTAAAATCACTCAAGAACACGAGCAACAACCCGCAGCAGGGCAACTGGGACCTGATGATGAAGAACGTTTATTATCTTGCTTCGTCTGTTGAGAAAGACAAGTTCCGTCTTGACGTCAAGTTCCAGAGCGACACCACGGGCGTCTACCTGTCTTATATCCCCGAACAGCAGGTGAAGGACCAGACCATCATAAAGCTTCTCGGAGCCGACCGACTCGACAATAACAACAAGGCAAACAGCAACGGATATTTCGACTATGTTGAAGGCTATACCATAAGCAACGGACGCGTGTTCTTCCCTGAGGCAGAGCCGTTCGGCGACTATATGTATAAGGCTCTTACGGCCAAGGGCGTGGCTCCGGATGTGGCTGCAAAATATAGCTTTACAGAGCTTTACGACTCAACAAAGACCGTGGCAAAGCAGATAGCCGAGAAAGACAAGTATCAGCTTGTAGGACAGTTCCGCGGAACACTTGCCAACGTAATATCGCTAGGTGCATACAATGTGCCGCAGGGATCCGTAGTTGTTACGGCCGGAGGTGTTACGCTTACCGAAGGTTCTGACTATACCGTTGACTATTCGTCAGGCGAGGTGACAATCCTTAATCAGAGCATCATTGATGCCGGAACGGCCATTAACGTATCGCTCGAGAGCAACACCGACTATGCCCAGGAGCGCAAGACCATGCTCGGACTCAACTGGCAATACGACTTCTCGAAAGACTTCCAGATAAGCGGTACGATACAGCACTTGTCGGAACAGGCGCTCACCACGAAGGTTACGATGGGCTCTGAACCCTTGAACAACACCCTATGGGGCTTCAACATCAACTGGAAGAAAGAGAGCCAGTGGCTGACAAACATGCTCGACAAGCTGCCTTTCCTTCACTGTACGCAGCCATCTGTGATATCATTCACCGGAGAGTTTGCACAGCTTATAGCTGGTCAGGCTAGCGGAGTGCAGGACAATGCGTCGTATATCGACGACTTTGAGAACACCAAAAACACTATTGACGTCTCATCGCCTACATCGTGGGTGCTTTCGAGCGTGCCTTCCATGTTCCCCGAGCAGTCGGACAAGACGACGCTTTCCAGCGGATACAACCGTGCGCTGCTGGCATGGTATAACATCGACCCGCTGTTCACGCGCCGCAGTTCATCGCTCACTCCGGCTCACATCAAGGGCGACCTTGAGCAGTTAAGCAACTATTACGTGCGTGAGGTGTATGTAAAGGAACTTTTCCCTAACCGCGACAACAACAGCTACAGCGGCGCAACAGCCACCTTGCCTATACTCAACCTCGCATATTATCCTTCTGAGCGCGGTCCTTACAACTTTAATCCAAACCTCAACTATGACGGAACGCTGCAGAATCCTACGCAGCACTGGGGCGGTATGATGCGTAAGCTCGACACAAGCGACTTTGAAACTGCCAACATTGAGTATATCGAGTTCTGGCTGCTCGACCCGTTCATCTATTCTAATGAACAGAGCGACGCCAACCAATATGGAGGCGACTTCTACATCAACCTCGGAGAAGTGAGCGAAGACATCTTGCGCGATGGTAAGAAGTTTTATGAGAGCGGCATGTCTGTCGACGGTTCTGGCAGCTACACCACCACACAGTGGGGTAAGATACCTACGCAGGCCACCGTTACTTATGCCTTTGCAACCACAACCGGTTCAAGAGCCTTGCAGGATGTAGGTTACAACGGACTTACCGACGCAGAGGAAAGAGAGTTCGGACCATATCAGGAGTTCCTCACAGCCATTCAGGGTAAGGTGTCAGCGGCACAGCTCGACTCTATAATGAACGACCCTGCCAACGACGACTACCATTACTTCCGCGGATCAGACTTCGACCAGATAGAGGCGTCTATCCTGCAGAGATATAAGAGGATAAACAATCCTCAGGGCAACTCGCCTGACAGCGACAGCCGTACAGAAAGCTATGACACGTCTTACAAGACGACGCCTGATGTTGAGGATATCAACCAGGACTACACGCTGAACGAATATGAAAAGTATTATCAGTACAAGATAAGCATCCGCCCCGAAGACCTCGTGGTGGGACGAAACTTCATTGTCGACAAGCGCGAGACATCGCCCACGCTGCGTAACGGCAAGCCAGGACATGCCACATGGTATCAGTTCAGAATACCTCTGAGCGAGTATGAGGAGCGCGTAGGCTCGATAAACGATTTCACATCTGTGCGCTTCATGCGTATGTTCCTTACAAACTTCCAGAAGCCTATCGTGCTGCGTTTTGCCACGTTCGACCTTGTAAGAGGCGAATGGCGCGTCTACGACCAGTCGCTCAACACCGGAGCAAATGAGACAGGAAGCATGTCGGTAAGTGCAGTGAGCATTGAGGAAAACAGCGACAAGACGCCTGTCAACTATGTGCTGCCTCCGGGCATACAGCGCGGACAAGACCCCACGCAGCCGCAGCTTACCGAAGACAATGAGCAGGCTCTCAACATAGTGATAGAGAACATGTCGACAAATGAGTCGAAGGCCGTATACAAGAACACCACGCTCGACATTCGTCAGTATAAGCGCCTGCAGATGTTTGTGCATGCCAATGCCTTTGAACAGAACACAACTAATCTGACAGACAATCAGATTGCCGTGTTTGTCCGTCTTGGAAGCGACTATAAGAACAACTACTACGAGTATGAGATACCCCTGAAACTTACTGCTCCGGGTGAATACAACAGATATAGCCTGGCTGACTGTAAGCTCGTATGGCCGGAGGAGAATATGCTCGACATACCGCTGAGCGTGTTCACATCGCTGAAGAAAGAACGCAACAAGGCCCGCGGACTCGGACTTGCATCATACAACACTGTGTATTCGGCCTATGATGAAGACAAGCCTAACAACAAGGTGAGCATCATGGGTAATCCTACCCTTGGCGAGGTTAAGGTCATGATGATAGGTGTGCGTAACCTTTCGGGCGAGATGAAGTCAGGAGAGGTGTGGGTCAATGAGCTCCGTCTGAAGGAATATAACAACGAAGGCGGATGGGCAGCACAGGGAGCGCTCAATGTTCAGTTGTCGGATGTTGGAACTATAAACGCTACAGGAAAAATAGTTACCGACGGTTTCGGCGGACTTGAAGACGGCGTAGCCGAGCGTTCGCAGGATGACTATAAGACTTACAGCTTCACGGCCAACGTAGAGTTGGGCAAGTTCTTCCCCGACAAGGCCAAGGTTACGGCTCCGCTTTATTACTCTATAACGCAGGAAGAAACACGTCCGAAGTATAATCCGCTTGATACGGATATGCTCCTTGAAGATGCTCTCGAGGCAACTGCCAACGAGCATGAGCGCGACTCTATAGAGAGCATTGCCGTGACGAAGACCACAAACACCAACTTCTCATTGTCGAATGTGCGTGTCGGAATACAGACCAAGCGTCACCCCATGCCGTACGACCCGGCTAACTTCTCGTTCTCTTACAGCCACAGCCACCGCCACACGAGCGGCGAGACAACCGTCTATGAGAACGAAGACAACTGGCGCGGAGCCATCAACTACAGCTACACTCCTGTCTACAAGACCTTCGAGCCGTTCAAGAAGATGATAAAGAGCAAGAGTAAGTGGTATGACATCGTGAAGAACTTCGGTCTTAACTGGCTGCCGCAGAACATAACGTTCGACACGGAAATGCTGCGCAACTATTATGAACTTCAGGAGCGCGACATGGAAAGCACCGACGGCAATCAGCTGCCGCTGACCTTCAGCGAGCAGTTCTTGTGGAACCGTGAGTTCTCGATACGCTGGGACTTGACCAAGAATCTCCACATGAACTTCAACAGTGCCACACATGCCGAGATAGAAGAGCCTTACACGCCGATAAACAAAGACCTCTATCCCGATCAGTATGCGGCATGGAAAGACTCTGTGTGGACAAGTATAAAGGACTTCGGACGCCCGCTTGACTATAACCAGACGTTCAACATGTCGTATCAGTTGCCGCTGAATCTTATTCCGATATTCGACTGGATCAACTCTGATGCCAACTATAATGCAACCTACAGCTGGACCCGCGGAACCGACCTTGAGGACGGAACGTCGCTGGGTAACGAGATATCTACAAACCGCACGTTCAACCTTAACGGAACGTTCAATCTTGAAAGGCTTTACAACCATGTGCCGTTCCTGAAGAAGGCCAACGACAGATTCAACAAGAGTTCGAGAACGTCGCGCACGTCTCAGCTGAAGAGACGCAACCAGCTGAAGCAGGCAAAGAACTCTGCCAACAACAAGACGTCGAAGGCCGACGACAAGGACGGCAAGGATGCAGACAAGGAAAAGAGCTTGCTGCCGAAGAACAAGCGCAGCTTTGAAAAGGAGATTGTGCTTAATCCTGACACCACGCTGATAGTGTCTCACGGCAAGAACAGCAAGAGACTCATGGTGACGGCCAAGACAAAGGACGGCAAGGCCTTCAGACTGAAGTATAAGGCTGTGGACAACAACCGCATAAAGATAACGTCGAAGGTTGACAGCACGACGACGCTGAAGCTCACCGTTACGCCGAAGGCTCCGCTGGACGAGAACGTCTGGTATAAGACAGCCCAGTGTGTGGCACGCGGACTGATGCTCGTGCGCAACGTTAGCTTCTCTTACCGCAACCAGTACAGCATGTATCTGCCGGGCTTCATGCCCAACGTTGGCGACGTGTTCGGTCAGCGCAGCGGCGGAACAATGGCTCCGGGTCTCGACTTTGCGTTCGGCTTTGTTGACGACAGCTACATCGAGAAGAGTGCCGAGCGCGGCTGGCTGCTCATGAACGACAGCGTGGCCACGCCTGCCACGACAAGTCTGACTGAAGACCTGCAGCTCAGAATGACACTCGAACCGGTGAAGAACCTGAAGATAGACCTCAACGCAAGCCGCACCGAAACCAAGTCGAAGAGCATACAATATATGTACTCCGGCTCGCCGACAACACAGAGCGGAACGCTCACCATGACCACGATAAGTCTTGGCAGCGCGTTTGAGGGAATGGGCGACGCCACCAACGGCTACCATTCGGCTACATTCGAGAAGTTCTGCAACTCGCTCGAGTCGTTTCGAAGCCGTGTCGAGGCACAGTACACCAATGCCGAATATCCTGCCGGAAGCTCGCTTGCCGGACAGAAGTTCGACCCTGCCAACGGATCAGTCAGCAAGTACAGCGCCGACGTAATGATACCGGCCTTCCTTTCGGCCTATACGAGCATGGGCGGCAACTCGCTGAACATATTCCCCGCACTGTCGCGCCTGCTGCCTAACTGGACGGTGAAGTACAGCGGACTGTCACAGTTGCCGTGGTTCCGCGACGTGTTCAAGAGCTTCAACATCAACCATGCCTACAAGAGCATCTATGCCATCGGCTCATACAGCTCTTACAGCACGTTTATGGAATATATGAACGGTCTGGGCTTCGTCAGCGACGTGTCAACCGGCAACCCCGTGCCGAGCAGCATGTATAACATCAGCACCGTGAGCATCAACGAGGCCTTCTCGCCGCTGCTCGGAATAGACATGACCTTCAACAACAACCTTACCTGCAAGCTGGAGTACCGCACAACGAGAGTGCTCAGCCTCAGTATGACAAGTATACAGATCAACGAGGCCACCAGTCACGACTGGGTTGTGGGCATGGGTTACAAGATAAACAACTTCAAACTGTTTGGCGGACGCCGCCGTCGCAAGGTGAAGAGCAGCCGCAGCAACGACGAAAACAACAACAACTCAACGTCGAACAGCTCGCGCAGCACCGGATTCAACACCGACCTCAACTTGCGTCTCGACCTGTCTTACCGCAAGCAGGCGTCTATCTGCCGCGACATAGCCTCGATGACAAGTTCTGCCAGCAGCGGCAACTCGGCGTTCAAGCTGTCGTTCTCGGCCGACTACACGCTGTCGCGCCTGCTCACAATGAGCTTCTATTACGACCGCCAGACCAACACGCCGTTGCTTTCGAGCAGCAGCTATCCTACCACCACTCAGGACTTTGGCCTGAGTCTGAAGTTCTCGCTTACGCGATAAAGACATACGCCAAGGCGCACACATCCCTGCGGAACAAAGCCTATGTCATGCGGCATGGCCCCTCGGGATATGTGCGCCTTGGCGTTTTTATGTACAGCCTGTTAAAGTTAACCCCCAATCCGTTATTATGATTAGGTCTGTATTTTTGCTTTATATTGAGCAGCTTTTTGTTGGATCTTTTGCAGGCATAGCGGGCTATGTCAAGAAAAAGCGAACAAAAAGACGCCAATAGAAACAAGAAGGCGGGCTGAAAGCATGAACACACAAAATTGATAAAGCTATGTGCGGCCTAATGACTGATTGGGGTTAAATGCTGTCGAGAGCCTGACTCAGGTCGTCTATAAGGTCGTCGGCATTCTCTATGCCTACCGACAGGCGTATCGTGTTTGGCCCAATGCCCTGGCTCATCTGCTCTTCGGGCGTGAGCTGAGAGTGGGTTGTGCTGGCAGGATGTATCACGAGCGACTTTGCGTCGGCCACGTTTGCCAGTAGGGAGAATATCTTGAGGCTGTCTATAAACCTGAAAGCCTCCTGCCTGCCGCCCTTGATGTTAAACGTGAAGATAGAGCCTGCGCCTCTGTCGTAGTATTTTTTGTAGATGTCATGCCCCTTGTGCGACGGCAGCGAGGGGTGGCTCACGCTCTCAACCTTGCTGTGGCCGTCGAGGAAATTTACTATCTTCAGCGTGTTCTCGATGTGCCTTTCAACGCGCAGCGACAGCGTCTCCAGACCCTGCAGCAGCATGAAGGCGTTAAACGGACTTATGGCTGCCCCCGTGTCGCGCAGCAGCGTAGCCCTTATGCGTGTTATGTATGCCGCCCGTCCGGCTGCCTCGGTGAATACCAGTCCGTGATATCCGGCATCAGGACGCGTAAGCTGTTCAAACTTTTGTCCGGCATTCCAGTCAAAGTTTCCGCCGTCTACAATCACTCCTCCTAACGAAGTACCGTGGCCGCCGATGAACTTCGTGGCCGAGTGCACCACGATGTCGGCGCCGTGCTCTATCGGTCTTATAATATAAGGTGTGCCGAAAGTGTTGTCCACAATCAGCGGCAGGCCGTGCCTGTGGGCAATGTCGGCTATGGCCCTTATGTCCGCCACGTCAGAGTTGGGGTTGCCCAGCGTCTCTATAATCACAGCCTTGGTGTTGTCTCTTATGGCGCTTTCAATGGCGTCGAGATCGTATATGTCCACAAAGGTTACGCTTATGCCATAGTCAGTCAGCGTGTGCGCAAGCAGATTATATGTTCCCCCGTATATGTTCTTCTCCGCCACGATGTGGTCGCCCTGCCTTGCCAGGTTCATTATGGCATACGTTATGGCCGCTGCCCCCGATGCCACTGCCAGTGCGCCCACGCCGCCTTCGAGCGCTGCCATGCGTGCCTCGAGCGCCTCCTGCGTGGGGTTGGTCAGCCGGCTGTATATGTTCCCTTGCTGTTTCAGGCTGAAGCGTGCCTCGGCGTCGGCAGCGTTGTCAAACACGTATGCCGCCGTCTGATATATGGGCACGGCCCTTGCTCCCGTGGCAGCGTCGGCATGTTCCTGTCCGGCATGCAGCTGCAGCGTCTCAAATCTCAGTTTTCCGTCATTCTTGCTCATGTCGTTTGTCTTGTTAGGGTTATACGTTATCCTTAATGTTGTTTTCGTCCTGCAAAGTTATAAAGTATGGATTATTCTGCCAATATGTGTCTGTAATTTAGAAAATATCACTATATTTGCCTTTGTATTTAGAAAAATAATATTGGCAAATGCCGCTTTCGGCATCTAAAAAGAAAAATATTCTATGGCAGCAACAGACAAACTTGACAAGGTAGACCTTCAGATATTGCAGGCACTGCAGGATAACGCCCGGCTCACAACACGCGAACTGGCATCGCGCGTCAGTCTTTCGTCCACACCGGTGTTCGAGCGCCTTAAGCGTCTTGAGCGCGAAGGCTACATAATGAAATATGTGGCCGTGCTCAATGCCGACAAGCTCAACCGCGGCTTCGTGGTGTTCTGCAAGGTAAAGCTGACGCGCCTCAACAGCGATGTGGCAGCCATGTTTGCCGGCGTGGTCAGGTCGCTGACGCAGGTTACTGAGTGCTACAACATCTCCGGCGGATACGACTATCTGCTTAAGGTGAACGTTACCGACATGAAGAGTTACAGGGATTTCATCCTCAACGTGCTTGGCCGTCTCGACTATCTGTCGTCTATCGAGAGCGTCTTTGTCATGGACGAGATAAAGCACGACTATGGTCTGTCGCTCATTTAGCGTCCTGCATCTTACAGTCTGTAAGCATCCAGACGCCTTGCAGTACTATTGTGCCGTTTTGTTTGCGTGCGTCGTGCCGGCAGGGTGGGGCGCATGCCGTTCGGTTGCTATGCTTTTGCCTTGTAGAAGATGACCTTTCGCAGTGTGAAAGATGCCCTTTTGCATCCTGAAAGGATAGCTTTTAGTTTATAACCAAATACTTATTGTTTTCTTTTGATTGTAGAGTTATTTATAGATTTTTAGTGACAGATATAAATAAATATAGATATTTTGCTTACGGTTTTTATCTGTCTGTGCCTCTCCGGGTGTGTCTGTCGGGTGCTTTTTGGCCTGCCGGGACAGCCGTTTAGGTGGTTCTGCTTTCAATTCGTAACTAACGTTTTGTGTAATAAAGTGCTAATCTTCGAGCTTATTGTAAATATAAGCCATGATATACACCTGTTGGCTGTGTGTTTTAGTGCCGTTGTGATATAAAACACCGCATTTTTCGTATTGATTGGTCTAAAATTCTTTAAAACGCATTATTATTGCTCTAATTATTTTGAAGTTTGCCGTTGAAACACTATCTTTGCACAAAACAAGGCGATTTGTGCAGTTAATGACAGTCCGTGAGTCTGTTCATGCCCGCAAAATCAGTCTATATACTCAAATCTTATTCGCTATGGAATCAATACAAAATTTTGACGACATTGTCAGCCGTCAGTGTTCTGTTACTAACAGAAAGCGTGTGGCAGTAGTCTGCCCGGCCGACTCTCACACTGAATATGTAGTAGGACGATGTCTTAAGGAAGGAATTGCCGACTTCTTGTTGGTGTGTGCTGGTGAGTGTAAACCCGAGTTCGAGCGTCTCCGTTCGATGTATGAGGGACATGTAGAGGTGTATCTGGAACCTACTCCCGACGATGCGGCCTATAAGGCTGTGGATCTTGTCAGGGAGGGTCAGGCTGCCGTGCTCATGAAGGGCACGCTCAACACCGATAACCTTTTACGCGCCATTCTTAATAAAGAGCACGGACTGCTTGAGCCTGGCAGAGTATTGAGCCATATAACTATTGCCCAGATACCGAGCTACCGCAAGCTTATCGTGTTCTCAGACGCAGCAGTGGTTCCGCGTCCTACTCTCGATCAGTTTGACGCCATACTGCGTTACACCGTCAGCGCAAGCCGCCACATGGGCGTAAGCCGTCCTAACGTGGCTCTTATCAACTGCACAGAGAAGGTGAACGAGAAGTTCCCTCACACAATCTGCTACGAAGAACTGAAGAAGCGTGCAGAGGCAGGCGAGTACGGCGACGTGTGTCTGGGAGGCCCGATGGATGTCAAGACGGCATGCGATGCCGACAGCGGCAGCATCAAGGGCATAACATCGCCCGTTGTGGGCAATGCCGACGTGCTGATATTCCCCAATATCGAGTCGGGCAACGTCTTCTATAAGACAATCACATTGTTTGCAAAAGCCGAGACGGCAGGCATACTCTGCGGTACAACAGTGCCCGTTGTTGTTGCTTCACGTGCCGACTCGTGCGAGTCAAAATATTACAGTCTGGCTCTTGCCTGCACAGGCATACTTGGCTGACGCGCCCTCAGGGCAAAAACATTTCCATGTGAGCGTGGCTGCCTCTGGCGGCCATGCCATAGATAATTGTTCTTTAACTTATCATTTATACAATTTGTCTTGAATGAAAATTTTTGTAATAAACCCTGGCTCTACGTCAACTAAACTTGCTGTTTATGAAGACGAAAAGTCTGTATGGATGACCGGTGCACACCATCCGGTGAGCGAGCTTGCCGCATTCCATCATATCAGTGACCAATACGAATATCGTCGTGATTTCATCCTCAAGTGTCTTGAGGAGGCCGGCATCGAGCTGAAGTTCGACGCCGTTATCGGACGCGGCGGACTGCTGAAGTCTCCTAAGGGAGGCGTTTATGCCGTCAACGACAAGATGAAGCACGACCTCATACATGCCCAGATGGAGCATGCCTGCAACCTCGGAGCGCTTATTGCAGACGAGATTGCCGTGCGCTGCTCTTGTCCGGCATATATAGCCGATCCTGTGGTTGTCGACGAGCTTTGTCCCGAAGCACGCTTCACGGGCATTCCCGGCATGGAGCGCAAGTCGGTGTTCCACGCCCTCAACCAGAAGGCTGTTGCGAGAAGATACGCCGCTTCGATAGGCCGCAAGTATGAAGACCTTAACCTCATCGTCGTGCATCTTGGCGGAGGAATATCTATTGGTGCGCACCGCAAGGGCAAGGTGATCGACGTAAACAACGCCCTCGACGGCGAAGGACCTTTCTCAACAGAGCGTGCGGGCACGCTTCCGGCAGGTCAGCTCGTTGCGATGTGCTTCAGCGGAGAATACACACAGAAGCAGATCAAGCAGATGATAAGCGGCCGCGGAGGTCTCACGGCTTATCTCGGCACCAACGACATGATAACAATCTCGCGCAATGTGGAGGAAGGCGACGAGCACGCCAAGAAAGTTGTAGACGCCATGCTCTACACCATCGCCAAGCAGATAGGCGCCATGCATGTGGCCCTTGTAGGAAAGGTGGACGCCATAATCTTTACCGGCGGCATTGCCTACGACACTTATTGCACCGACAGACTGAAGGCACAGGTAGAATATATAGCTCCTGTGGTTATCTGTCCGGGCGAGGACGAGATGGGCTCTCTTGCCTACAACGCCCTCGGAGCACTCAGGGGAACGCTGCCGCTGCTCGAGTACACGGGCGAGGATCTGTAACAGAATTTTACTTATTAGCATATACGCAGCACCGCACTTTGTGTGGTGCTGCGTAGCTTAATTGTAACACCGGTGAAACATTCGTGTAAACCGGTGTTGTTAATTTAGCACCCTGAACAAACTGTAATTAATATACACAAAAGATGAAAAGATTTTCTTTACTTGCTAATGCCGTTGCGGCGGTGTTGATGTTCACGGCCTTTGGCAGCGCCAGAGCGTTGGCTGCGGGAGCCGACAGGCCGAAACTCGTTGTGGGAATTGTTGTTGACCAGATGCGCTGGGACTATCTTTACCGTTATTACGACATGTTTGGCGAAGGCGGATTCAGGCGTCTTATGAACGAGGGCTTCAGTTGTGAGAACACGATGATAAACTATGTGCCCTCGATAACGGCAGTTGGCCATGCGTCGATATACACCGGCACCGTGCCTGCCATTCACGGAATAGCAGGCAACAACTTCCTGCTGAACGACAAGATGGTGTATTGCTGCTCCGACTCAACCGTCAGCACAGTGGGCAGCAAGTCGGCTGAGGGCAAGATGTCGCCCCGCAATATGCTCACCACCACCATCGGCGACGAACTTAAAATAGCCACTGACTTTAAGGCAAAAGTCATCGGTGTGTCGCTCAAAGACCGTGCTGCGATACTCCCTGCAGGACATGCTGCCGACGGAGCTTACTGGATTGACTATTCAACAGGCACCTTCATAAGCAGCACCTACTATATGAAAGAACTGCCGAAGTGGGCCGTTGACTATAACAAGAGCATCGGCAAGGTGACGAAAGACCAGATATGCTACACGCCGCTCGGCAACAAGATAACTGAGGAAATGGCCAAGGCTGCCGTGGCAGGAGAGCAGCTCGGCGGCGACAATGTAACCGACCTGCTTACAGTAAGCTTCTCTTGCACAGACATGATAGGCCACAAGTATGGCGCTCACAGCGACAAGACGCGTGAGATTTATGTTGACCTCGACAAGCGTCTGGCCGACCTGTTCGGCTATCTCGACCAGAATGTAGGCAAGGACCAGTATCTCGTGTTCCTTATGGCCGACCATGGAGCTGCCAACAGCATACTGTTGTCGCGCGAACACGGCATTCCTGCCGATGGCTTTGTGGTGCCGAAGGTTGAGAAGGAACTTGACGCGTATCTTATGAACAAGTTCGGCTCAAAGACCAGTCTGGTGCGCTGCATAGACAGCTACAAGGTGTTTATCAACCATGAGGCCGTTGAGGCTATGGCGGTAAGTCTTGACGACGTTAAGAAGGCTGCCATTGAGTGGCTGAAGAAAGACCCGATGTTTGCTTATGTTGTTGACCTTGAGCACGTGTCGGATGCAACGGTTCCTGCACTTATCCGCGAGAAGATTATCAACGGATACAACCGCATGCGCAGCGGCGACATACAGCTGATAGTGCAGCCGGCCAACTATGATGTGTATGGAGAGAAGATTGACGGCGGAACAACTCACGGCACATGGAACCCATACGACGCGCACATTCCGTTCCTGCTGATGGGATGGCACGTAGAGCCGGGCGAGACTCACGAAAGAGTGTGGATGACAGACATCGTGCCTACGGTGTGCGCCATGATAGACATACAGATTCCTAACGGCAGCATCGGCAGTCCTGTTACAGCCGTTACTGACCGCTAAGACCAAGGGCGGCGAGCCTGCTGCTCATCTCGGCCACGCTGACCGTGCCAAGCACCACGCGGCCGTCTTTGTCGATAAGATATAAGGTGGGAATCCACCTGACGTTATAAGCCGTGGAAATAGAACTCTCTTTCCACGGCTTTAATTCGCTGAACTGAATCCAGCTAAGGCCGTTTTCGCTGATATACTGCTGCCACTGGTCTCTGTCGGTGTCGAACGAAACGCCAACAAACACCACGCCCTGCGGAGCATAAGTGGCATACATCTGCTTCATGTTTTCGGTTTCTTTCTGGCAGTCGGGACACCACGACGCCCAAAACTCTATCAGAACATACTGTCCGCGCAGCGAGCTGAGCGCGAAGCCCTCGGGCCGGTTGTCGGTGTATATCATGAAGTCGGGGGCAATGGTGCCTTCTTCCAGCATTCCTTTTCCGTATTCGTTGTCGTCGTCTCCGCCTACCGTGCATGAAGCCATGCATAGCAGTGCCGTCAGAAATGCAGTCAGCTTGATTATCAAAGTGTTGTTCATGTTGCCGTGTCTTTTGTTTTTGCCGGCCGGCCTGTTGGTGTGTGCCGTAGCCTGCCGCAAGGTTTAACATGTGTCTCTGTCTGCAAAAATAAGATATTTATGTCACTTCTGCAAGCCGCAGGGCTTACAACTTAATGCTGTCTGACGCTTTTTTCTGTGCCTGGCCGTATGCGCCTCAGCCTTTCCGGGCAGGTTACGCTTGTCGTGTTTTGTGGCATTGCAAACAGAAAACTTTTTGATTTTGACGCTCTCAGAATGCCCATGCTCTTGGCAAAAGCATGATTTCGGATGAAAAACTCCAATTTTTAAATATTCTATGTAACGTCTTGCTTATCAGATGGTTATGCTTAAATGTACGATTATGCGTATGGCTTGAGAATGCAAAACGTGGCCTTTTGTATGCCAAAAGCATAGCTTTCATGATGCAAAACGGCACAAATCATGACGCAAACTCATTGCTTTCAGTGTGCAAAACTGATGATTTGTTGGCTATTTTATGCCGATTTTGTGAACGTAAGTTAATGAAATGGGACTTTAGTCGGTACTAAATTAACATCCGTTTAAAGTCCGTCTTCCAGATTACAGAAAACTCTGTACATAATTATCCGCCTTGCCTGCCATGCGAAAAGGCACAAAAAAAGTCTGCCGTCCGTAAGTTAAGGGCGGCAGACTCTTGTCTGTTTTATCATCAGTTTCAGGCGTGCGTCCGGCGTTTGGGCATCTTTCCTCGCGCTGGCAGCAAAGCCCTCGGCTTGTCAGTCTTTCTTGTTGTCGTAGGCGTGGAGCGGATAGTCTATCGTGTAGTGAAGTCCGCGGCACTCCTTGCGCTCTATTGCCTGACGCGTAATCAGGTAGCCCACGTTGATCATGTTGCGCAGCTCGCAGATGTCGCGGCTTGCCTTTACACGTTTGAACAGGGCTTCGGTCTCCTCATACAGCAGGTCGAGGCGGTCCCATGCGCGCTTCAGTCGCAGGTTACTTCTTACTATGCCCACGTAGTTGCTCATGGTCTGGCCAACCTCCTTGACGCTCTGTGTTATGAGAACCTTCTCCTCGTTGGTCATCGTTCCCTCGTCGTTCCATTCAGGAATCTGCGTGTTGAAGCTGTATTCGTCAACATGCTCGAGGCAGTGGCGTGCTGCAGCGTCGGCATATACAACGGCCTCAATCAGCGAGTTGCTTGCCAGGCGGTTGCCTCCGTGCAGTCCGGTGCATGAACATTCGCCTATGGCATACAGGCGGTGTATGCTCGATTCGCCGTTGAGGTCAACCTTGATGCCTCCGCACATATAGTGGGCTGCAGGTCTTACGGGTATATAGTCTTTTGTGATGTCTATGCCTATCGACAGACACTTCTGATAGATGTTGGGGAAGTGGTGCTTGGTTTCCTCGGCGTCCTTGTGCGTAACGTCAAGGCATACGTGGTCAAGTCCGTGAATCTTCATCTCCTTGTCTATAGCGCGTGCAACGATGTCGCGTGGCGCAAGCGACAGGCGCTTGTCGTATTTCTCCATGAACGACTCGCCGTTAGGCAGCCTCAGTATGCCTCCGTAGCCGCGCATGGCCTCGGTGATGAGGTAGGCCGGATGAGTCTCTCCGGGATGATAGAGCGCTGTCGGGTGGAACTGCACGAACTCCATGTCCTGCACTGTTCCCTTTGCGCGGTATACCATGGCCTCGCCGTCGCCCGTAGATATAATCGGGTTCGTGGTCGACTGGTACACGGCTCCGCATCCTCCCGTACACATAAGCGTAACCTTGCTCAGGTAAGTGTCCACCTTCTCTGTGTCAGGATTCAGCACGTAGGCACCGTAGCACTCGATGTCAGGTGTGCGTCTTGTCACCTCGATGCCCATATGGTGTTGCGTTATAATCTCTACCGCAAAGTGATTTTCCTTTATTTCTATCTCCGGCGTGTTCCTCACAGCCTCCATCAGGCCCCTCTGTATCTCGGCTCCCGTGTCGTCGGCATGGTGAAGGATACGGAACTCAGAGTGTCCTCCCTCGCGGTGAAGGTCAAACTCTCCGTTCTCTTTCTTGTCGAAGTTCACTCCCCATTTGACGAGTTCTGCTATTTGCGCCGGCGCGTTTCTTACAACTTGCTCCACAGCCTTGCGGTCGCTTATGTAGTCACCCGCAATCATTGTGTCCTCAATGTGCTTTTCAAAGTTGTCCACCTTGAGGTTGGTTACTGACGCTACGCCGCCTTGGGCAAACGCTGTGTTTGCCTCGTCAAGTGTAGTTTTGCAAATAATACATATCTTGCCTTTGTGTGCTCTTGCA
>ENA-OPCC01000085-OPCC01000085.1-human-gut-metagenome-genome-assembly--contig:-NODE-85-length-46152-cov-5.062933_pt1 | contig 46152 bp, 28 predicted proteins | sample MGYA00241558_ERZ501467 | MGnify/ENA primary metagenome ERZ501467 (study PRJEB25962, sample SAMEA2042620) | human gut metagenome | biome: human gut; feature: human-associated habitat; material: faeces...
ATAGCCGGCTTCAAATGTTTAACTTTTAGCGCGGTAAATTTTTACCGAAGTATTGTTATAAAAAATGGTAATATCACAATAAATAACGATACTTATGGTAAAAGTAAAAACAAAATGACAATATTATAGTCTTTATTCGTGCAAAAATAAAGATAAATTGGCTCTTGAGCTTTATGTGAATAACGCAAATAAGTGTTAATATTACATTGTATATGAATGTATGAGGCGTAATGCAAAATAGATGCCAAAATGAAACGCATGTAAATATTCTTTAACATGTAAGGTGTTCATATTGCGGCTTGCATATAAAATCTTGGCTTTTGTATATGTTTTTATGGAGATATGTTTTTGGTGAAATAAGAAGATACCCTTTCCCTTACCAAGCCTTGTTAAGGCTGTTGCCTTTTTCACGCTGTGCCGTGAAGGGCATTTGCTATATTTTTTGAATGCAATTTTTCTTGTGAAGCCGTTGGTTTGTGAGTTGTTGCTTTGGCTTCTCGTGTCTGTTTCCGGGTGATGTATGACCATGTCAAGATTTTTTATCTGTGTAATGCCCGGTAAGGTTTTGGCAAAGGGTGTTGACACCTTATATTATGGAAAAAATAAACCTTGTCGATACAATGATTATTTTTTGATTTTAATTTGATGGTGGCTGATATTTTGTTATCTTTGCAAGACAAAATTTTGGAAAAATGGGACAAAAGGGATTAATATCTGTTTCAACGTTTTCGGTTGCTAAGGAATATAACTTCAGCCGTATTGACGATGATATTATATTGTTCGACAATTTTGGAAAATTGCCGGTCCCGTGTGAGCCGAGCCGCAACATGGGATTGATTATCGGACTGTGCCTGCAGGGCAGCTTCCGCTATACTGCCGACACCGTAGAACAGTGTGTGCATGCAGGTGAGGCCATGATTATACACGAAGGTCAGGTTGTTGACAACTATCAGAGGAGTGACGATGTTGAGGGAATAGCCATCATGATGTCTTACGATTTCTTTCATGAGATTGTTAAGGGCTTTCATGAGCAGTCTTCTCTGTTTCTCTTCTCGCGCAGTCATCCTGTCTTCATGCTTCAGCCCAACGAGGTTAAAGATGTGGTCGACTATTTCACAATGATAAAGAATAGGGTTGACGACGGCAGCAGGCCTTTCCGCCGTGATGTGGTCAGGATGCTCATATCTGCCATGATTTACGACCTTAGCAATGCCATATACAGAATACAGCTCAGGTCTGACAAGAAGCCCACGCGTGCCGAAGCCATATTCTCTGACTTTATCCGTCTGGTAGAGCAGAATTACCGCTCGGAGAGAAGAGTTGGATGGTATGCCCATGAGATGTGCATAACCGCCAAGTATCTTTCTGAGACGGTGAAGATGGTGAGCCGTCGCACTCCTAACGACTGGATAGACAACTACGTTGTGATGGAGCTGCGTGTCTTGCTGAAGAACACGACAAAGAGCATAAAGGAGATATCGCAGGACATGTGCTTTCCGAACCAGTCGTTCATGGAAAAATATTTCAAGGAGCATGTCGGTATGTCGCCCATGTCCTACCGTAAGTCGTAATGGACAGGCGGCCGACGGCCGCCTTCATGGCTTTGTCCTACTTGCCTGCAGCGCTTGTTTCTTAATTCGAATATGTTGAAAATCTACTTAAAACCTATCATTACTTATGTTCTTGCGGCCTCATTCTTGCTTGTGGCCACGGCTTCGTCTTGTTTTTCGCAGCCATACTGCAAGGTCAGGACGTTTACCATTGATGACGGACTTCCTGCCAACAACATATCGGAGTTTGGGCTTTCGGATGATGGCATGATGTGGGTTTCAACATGGAACGGACTATGTAATTACGACGGCTATAAGTTCAGCCGCTTCCGCGAGCACTTCGGTGCGGGCCAGGTGCTTACTTCCAACCGCCTTAAGTTTATCCGTCCAAACTCCTGTGGCGACATCTGGTGTTCCACCTATGACGGCAAGGCCTATCTGTTCGACTGTACAACATGCCGCTATATTGACCTTGACGTGCTTGTCGGCAACAAGGTCAGACATAAGTTTCCGGTGCGCAACATTATATCGCTGCCCAACGGCCATGCATGGGTACTTGGCGACGGCAACATTAACTTGCGCATAGATGAGGGCAAGATAAAGAACCACGGCGGCGTAAGTCTTATCGATACGCGCAAGACAATATATCGTGGACCTATACGAAAAGTGATGGCAGACGAAAACGGGCGCGAGTGGGTGTTTGCCGACAACGGCGTAGGGCTTTACGGCAGCAAGGTGCTTCTTCCTTTCAAGTTTGAGTATATGTGCCATGTGGGGCGCAATGTCTATTTTGCATCGCGCGACGGCCGCTTCGGCGTTTATTCCGACCGGCTGCGCATGATCAGCGTTCCTGCACCGGTAACAAAGATAAACGGCATGTGCAGCTTCGGTTCCGACAAGCTTGCCTTGGCCTGTGACAAGGGGCTGCTCGTGTTCAGCACTCGCACGTCTGGTTTTCGTCTTGTGTCCGTTCAGCATCCTTCTCAGCCGTCTGCCGATGTGAAGAAGGTGTTTACCGACAGTCGGGGCCGTGCCTGGGCATTTTCTTCAGGACCGGGTGTTAGTCTTGTTTCGCCAGACGGAAGCAGCGTTCGATGGCTTCAGTCGGAAGCAGACGGATGGATGGGCACCACGAGCCGTTATCCTGTTTTTCATGAAGACGACAACCACACGGTGTGGGTGATACCCAACGGCGGCGTATTCTCTTATTATGATGAAGCCCGCGGATGTCTCGTTCCTTACAATCTTAATGCCGAAAACAGCAACCGTCTGCCCGTAAGCTACATCCTGAAATATAAGAAGGACGCGCAGAACAACCTTTGGTTTACGGGCAATCACAATCTTACGCTTGTTAATTTTAACTATTATCGCTTCAAGTTTACCCCCACGGTGCGCGATGCCGACGTGCGTTCGGTGATGAAAGACCGCAGCGGACGGATATGGACAGGCATGCACAACGGCTATGTAACCGTTACCGATGCCGTAAGCCGCAGGATGATGTATCTCTCGCCCGACGGCCGGCTGACCGGTGTGCCGGTGCGTCTCACCGACGAGGGCGTGTACGCCTTGCGCGAAGACCGCTACGGCAATGTGTGGATTGGCACCAAGGGCCGCGGCATATATGTGCTGTATGGAGGCCGTGGCGGAAACGGATTGGCGCATTATGCCAGGAGCTACACCGACAAATGGTCGCTGAGTTGCGACAGCATATACGACTTCTGCGAAGACGACGCCGGCCGTATGTGGGTGGCCACTTATGGAGGAGGCATCAACATTGCAGCCATGAAGCCCGGCGGCAGCATGGCATTCATCAACGGCAACAACGTGATGACGCCCTTCAAGGACAAGGCTTACAACCGCATGCGCCGCATATCAGCCGCCCCCGGCGGAATAATGGTGGCGTCAACGTTCGGCGGCATTGTTACCATGTCGCATCGTGTTGACAAGTTTTCGTCGATGCGATATTACTATACGACGCACATTCAGGGCGACACCACGTCGCTGCTTGCCTCCGACGTGCTCAACACTTATGTCAGCAGGTCGTCGGGGCGGATATATGCCACCACCATGGGCGGCGGCTTTCAGGTTGCACAGGTGTCAAGTCTGCTTCGCGACAACATCCCGTTCAGGCGCGTTGAGGGCATAGAGCATGAGGAAGGCACCATACAGGCTGTTGTCGAAGACGCTGCGGGCAATCTGTGGCTCGTGCGCGAGAGCAGTCTCGACAAGCTGTATCAGAAGACCGGCCAATATGAGATTTACGGCTCTAACGACTGGGAAGAAGACATCGGCTTCACCGAGGCGCAGCCCTATGTGTCGTCACGTGGAGGCGAGATTTTCCTCGGTGTCATCGGTGGTTACCTGTCGTTCCGCCCCGGTCAGATAAAGAAGAGCCGCTACAAGCCCATGATAGTGTTCAGCGGTGTGCAGTTTCAGGGCGAGCAGCAGATAACGCCAATACTCGGCAAGACCGTGCTCGAGATTCCGGCAGGCGAGCGCAACGCCATTGTATACTTCTCGGCACTCGACTACGACGGCAACCGCCTGATACGCTATGCCTACAGGATAAAGGAGCTCGACAGCGAGTGGAGCTACACGGGCATGAGCCACAGCGCCTCGCTGAGCCACATCCCCGCAGGAAAATACACGCTCGTGGTGAAGAGCACTAACTCCGACGGCGTGTGGACCGACAACGCCCGCGAGCTTAAGATATATGTTCATCCCACATTCTGGGAGACAGGCTGGGCCATGCTCCTGTATGTGCTTGTTGGCCTTTCCGTCATATTCTCGCTGTTCTACGTGTGGCGCCTGCGCAGCAACGTTGCAATGGAAAAGCGGCTCAAGGAGCGCCAGCTGCGCTTCTTCACAGGCATATCACACCAGTTGCGCACCCCTCTGACGCTCATCGACGGCCCCGTTGGTCAGGTGCTGAGCGAGGAACCGCTGTCGGCCAAGGCCCGTACATATCTCGAATTTGTGAAGAAAAACTCCGTGCGCATGCTCGAACTCGTGAACAAGTCGCTCGACCTGAAGAAGCTCGATGCCGCTGCCGACGATGTGGATGCAGCGCCACAAAACTCCGATGAAATGGCCGTTTCTGACAATATGCCGCAGCTGCCGCTTGTAAGAAAGCAGGCATCAGCCCCAATGACATCTTGACTACCTTGCAGGGATATTACGGTGGTTTGTATGCTTCCAACTTCAACAGCTTCGGTAAGATGTACCGCGTAATGGTACAAGCCGAACCTGATGCTACCAAGAATATGGAAACACTGCAAAGCATCAAGGTGCGCAACGGCAACGAGATGGCACCTATCACGCAGTTCATCTCCATCAAGAAAGTATATGGTCCTGACGTCATCAGCCGTTTCAACCTCTACACCTCCATGAAGGTGATGGTGGCTCCCGCATCAGGCTACACTTCCGGTCAGGCTCTGCAAGCCATTGCCGAAGTGGCGCAGGAAAACCTGCCTGCCGGTTTCGGTTATGAGTTGGGAGGTATGGCGCGTGAAGAGGCCGAAACGAGTGGCAGCACTACGGGACTCATCTTCATATTGTGCTTCGTATTCGTTTATCTGTTGCTGAGTGCCCAGTACGAAAGCTACATCCTGCCTTTATCCGTATTGCTGTCCGTGCCGTTCGGTCTGCTGGGTAGCTTCCTCTTTGTAGGCGGTATAGGCGCATTGGGCAGCATCCCGGCACTGAAAATGATTCTGGGTACGATGTCCAATGACATCTATATGCAGATTGCCCTCATCATGTTGATGGGTCTGTTGGCCAAGAATGCCATCTTGATTGTAGAGTTTGCCCTCGAACGCCGCAGAATGGGTATGAGTATCACCTGGGCAGCCGTATTGGGTGCCGCAGCCCGTCTGCGTCCTATCTTGATGACGTCGTTGGCAATGATTGTCGGTCTGCTCCCGCTGATGTTTGCTTCCGGTGCGGGTGCCAACGGTAACCGTACGCTGGGTACGTCTGCCATCGGCGGTATGTTAATCGGTATGATTCTGCAAATCTTCATAGTGCCCGCACTGTTCGTGGCATTCCAGTACCTGCAGGAGAAATTCAAGCCGATGGAATGGGAAGATGTGGACAACTCGGATGCAGAACCGGAGATTGAACAATATACAAAATAGTGATTAACGATTAGCGATTATGAAGAAAATAATATGCCTGATGTGCGCAACTGCTTTATTGAGCAGTTGCCACATCTACAAATCATACGACAGACCCGAAGACATAACAACTGCCGGACTGTATCGCGACACGGCGTCCGTGAACGATACATTAGCCGCAGATACGGCCAACTTCGGTAATCTGCCTTGGAGAGAAGTGTTCACAGACCCGCAGCTGCAGACACTTATCGAGCAAGCACTCACCAACAACGGTGACCTGCGCAGTGCCGCCTTGAACGTGAAACAAGCACAAGCCGCACTGATGTCTGCCCGCCTTGCCTATGCTCCGATGCTTGCCTTGTCTCCGCAAGGAACCGTCAGCAGCTGGGACAAGGGAAAGGCTACACAAATCTACTCCCTGCCCGTCACCGCAAGCTGGCAAGTCGACCTCTTCGGTCAACTGCTGAACCCGAAGCGACAAGCAAAGGTTAGCTTGAAGCAGACGCAATTCTACGAACAAGCCGTTCAGACGCAAGTCATCGCCGGCGTAGCCAACATGTACTACACCCTGCTGATGCTGGACCGCCAACTGCAAATCACCGAAGGCACCGTCGAGATTCTGAAAAAGAACCTGGAGACCGTGCAAGCCATGAAAGATGCAGGCATCTACGGAACCACTTCTGCTGCCGTAGAGCAGAGCCGCACTGCCTACGCTCAAGTCATGGCATCACTGCCCGACATACGCCAGAGCATACGCGAAACCGAAAACGCCCTCTGCCTGATGTTGCACCAACCGGCACAGAGCATCGCACGCGGTGTACTGGAAGAGCAACAGCTGCCTACGGAATTTTCAGTAGGTATCCCCTTGCAGTTGCTATCCAACCGTCCGGACGTGAAAGCTGCCGAGATGTCACTGGCTGCCAGCTACTATAATACCAACAGCGCCCGTGCCGCTTTCTACCCGCAGATTACATTGAGCGGTTCGGGAGGCTGGACCAATAACTCCGGTGCAGGTATCGTCAACCCGGGTAAACTGCTGGCTTCCGCCATCGGTTCGCTGACGCAACCCTTGTTCTATCGCGGTGCCAACATTGCCCGTCTGAAACAAGCCAAGGCACAAGAGGAGCAGGCTAAGATTCAGTTCCAAACCGCCCTGCTGAATGCCGGAAATGAAGTGAGCAACGCCCTGCACCTGTATCAAATGGAGAAGGACAAAGCCGTTTCACGCACTATTCAAGTAAATTCTGCCCGCCAAGCTGCCTCAGATACAAAAGAATTGTTTAACTTAGGCACGTCGACCTATCTGGAAGTCTTGTCTGCCGAGCAGTCTTACCTCAGCGCACAGCTTGCAGAAGTATCCGACACCTTCAGCAGCATGCAGGCAGTCATCAGTCTGTATCAAGCGCTTGGAGGAGGAAGAGAATAAAATGAGCGATAAGTGATTAGTGATTAGCGATTAATGAAATAGTAAATCCTAATCACTAACCATTTATCACTAATCATTAATCATTAATCGCTAATTACTATGATAAGTCCGTTAGCTTATGTAGATTCTGCCGCAAAAATCGGCAAGAATGTAACCATCCAGCCCTTTGCTTTTATCGAAGGGAACGTGGAAATCGGTGATGACTGTATTATTATGTCGGGTGCAAAAATTCTGCACGGTACCCGCATGGGAAAAGGGAACAAGGTGCATCACAATGCCGTTCTGGGTGCCGAACCGCAAGACTTCCATTATACGGGAGAGAACAGCATGCTGATTATCGGTGATAATAACGACATCCGCGAGAACGTGGTTGTCAGCCGTGCTACCCATGCAGGAAGCGCCACCCGCATCGGCAATGAAAACTACCTGATGGATGGTGTACACCTCTGCCACGACGTGCAGATAGGCAACCATTGTGTACTGGGTATCAAGACTACCGTAGCCGGAGAATGTCAGATAGACGACTGCACCATTCTGAGCAGCAACGTCATTCTGCACCAATACTGCCACATTGGAAGTTGGGTACTGATTCAAGCTGGCTGCCGCATATCAAAGGATGTGCCGCCCTATATCATCATGAACGGTAATCCGGCAGAATACCACGGTATCAACGCTGCTGTGCTTCAACACAAACACCAGGTGAGCGAACGTGTATTGCGCCATATCGTAAATGCCTACCGTCTGGTATACCAGGGAAACTTCAGCGTGCAGGATGCCTTGCAGAAGATTGAAGACCAAGTACCGATGAGTGACGAGATACACAATATCATCAACTTCATCAAGAATTCCAAAGGAATCGTGAAGTAAACACCCTTCTTCGGGCACGAATCACGCAGACAATACGGATGGATAAATTCTTTTCCGTAAGTCTGCGTAGTTCGTGCCTTTTTCTATATTCCTCTACAATAGTTCCTGCATTGTCTTTTACTATTTTTTGATGTATATTCATTCCAGGCAGTATGCTAAGTAAAACAAACTGTTTCCTTTAACTAAACATTTTGTTTCCTTATAGAAAACACTTTGTTTCCCTTAACAAAACAGTTCGTTCCATTATATGAAAACAAAGTGTTTTTCTATACTGAAACAAAGTGTTCTCTAATGCTGGAACAAACTGTTCAGTGTTGTGAACTAACGGATTAAGTATATAAAGGGTATTTATTATACTGTTTCTGTAGACAATGGTCTGTCTTGTCCTATAAAAGACGGGGAAAGAAGCAGGAAGCAACCGGGTACGCTCGGAAGGGTGAGGGTAAAATTTGCCCTCACCCTTTTTATTTGCTCTCACTCACCCTTGAAAGGGCGATGAATAGGGAGTTTCAGAAAAGCGGTGATAGTGGTGAGGGCAGGTTGAGTAATTTTTTGTTCTACTACTACTCGAAATGCAGTGCGCCGAAGAACTCCGGACAATGGAAGTTCGGCTTCTCCAGACCTATCGGATTCCAGGAAAGGAAATGGGGAGTCTGGAGCTTGTCACCGCATTTATAAAAATTGGCACGGAGCGTCTTTCCATCCAACGAAGTGATGTCATGCAGGAAGAAAGCGGAATAAGGGATGACCAGGGCCACTTCCCAGGCACACTCACCTACTCTTTCGTCGAAAGCCTCACGTCCCAAAGAAGCCCAACGCTGTACTTTATCGAGCACCTCTTGCGGGGCATGCTGGCGGTTTCCACGTCCGGCACCCGCACCGATAAGCAGCGTTCCGGCACAATTACACTCCATATTGTAGTACACTCCGTCACCGGCAGGCACAGAGAAGAACTCTACACACGCATCTTCCCAAACCGGACCGTTATCGTGGCCTGCAACTGCGCGTACACTCGCTTCCCTTACCTTGAAATGCAGCAGAATGGCATCTTCCGTATGCGCTATGCGGAATTCCACATCGGGAGTATAAGGAAAAGCAGCCCAATTCACTGTGTTTACGGGCTGAAACGCCACCTTCTCTTCATCCAGAAGAGCCGGAACCGACTCTACCGGTATATTGGCCGCACTTACTTTCTTTACATTCAATTCTTTCATTTTACTATTTTGGGGATTAATTGCAGATAGCGGCAACATGCAAAGAGCTGCCGCTATCGTCATTAAAAACTTTTTCAGATACATGAGTCAATGAATTTTTTCATCTCCGGTGTATGCTCCTCCACGCTCTGCAACAGTTTGAACTGAGCCTTGGTACGCACAAGATTGTGCTCCGGATACAGGATTTTATAATAAGTATCACCGTTGATATAATCTGCCAGGAAGCGTACGCACTGCATGTATGGGAACAAGGCAGCCGCATAAGGCAGATTCTCAATCTCTATCGGCAACAAGAAGGATTTGCCCGATTCCAGATAACCCTTGGTAAATGCCTGGAATATTTCCATATTGAAGTTCACATTATCCAGATTCTTGTCGTCTTCCAACCCCGTGTTGGCACCTGAGCGAAGGAAATCGCCATAATCGGAGAAGATGAAGCTGGGCATCACCGTATCCAGGTCAATGACACAAAGCACCGTACCGTCTTCGTCGAACATCATGTTGTTTACTTTCGTATCACAGTGGCATACCCGTTTGGGCAGTTTGCCTTCACGGTACAGACGTTCTGCCTTACACATTTCATCAGCGCGTTTTTCTATCTCATCCAGAAAATACCGTACTTCCTTTACACGTCCGGCAGCGTCGGCCGCCACGGCATCGCGAAGTTGTTTCAGGCGGAATTCCATATTATGGAAATCGGGAATCGTCTCGCCCAGCTCATCGGGAATATCGGCAAGCATGGCCTGGAAATTGCCGAAAGCTACACCTGCATAATACGAATATTCGGGGTCGACCGTTTCGTATGTTCTGGCATTGGGAATAAACGCCATGACACGCCAATAATTCTCTCCGTCATGCCAATAAGTTTTTCCGGTATCGGCGGGAAGGAAACGCAACACTTTACGTTCAATGTCCTTCTCGCCTTTCTCTTCCAGTTTCTTACGGATATGAGTGGTTACGGCATCGATATTGGCCTGCAACATTTCCACATTTTGGAAGATGGCATGATTGATACGCTGCAATACGTAATCGGGGGCATCGGTTCCGAGCGTGCTTACTTTATAGGTGTCATTAATAAGGCCGGCCCCTAAAGGCTTGATTTCTTGAACTGTACCCTGCAATTGAAAATGAGATACGATAGATAAAAGGTCTTTCATGATAATAAATAGATTAATTTATGATACAAATATACGTTCTTTGCCACATATAATAAGTTTATTATTGTTCGATGAACATCCAAAAATATACATTTAAGCAGACATAACCGCAAAATCCAAATAATAAATGAGAATCTTTGTGCAAAATGTTTATATTTAGTGTATGGAAAGATATGAATTGGAAAACGGCAGAGAGTTCAAGGCTGCCAAAGAACCGGAACATACTTTGAATGATTATAGGTGAAATAAAAAACGCCTACATTCCACAGAACCCTACAACAGACTTTATTCAGAAATATGGTTGAAATAATATGTAAGAAGATAGTGAAATCAGAGTTTAAGAGGACAAGATGATACCATTGATCTGATACGGTTGAAATATTCCGAACTTATTTTAAGAAAAAAGTTGCATTGAAAATATTATGTATTTTTTTCGTTAGATGTAGGGCCACACCGCTTGAGTGGATATATAGTCATAATATGAATATCATTTAGTCCACCTTCAATTTACATCAGCCAAGTTAAATAATTACAATTGGAGAGAGGTATACTGTGGCCGGTGTTTTATTATATTGGGCATAACTATGGCGTTGATTAAAAATAATAACTTTGTTATATTCATTATTAGGGATATCATTAACATCTGCTGCAAACGTTGATACCCCTATAATCAAGGGAATATTTGGATTGATAGCTTTTTAAATATTTATTCATATTACTTTTTAGGGATGTTCACTATTATCGGCGTAGCTGCGTACAAGTCCGATTGATAGTTGTATTTTGCTGCATCGCGGCTGTCCGGCAATTCTACCGTAACCTTGCTGCCTTTGCCTTCTGATGTTACCGTAACGGTTTCGCCTTCGAGCGGGTATACGCCTTTGGTTTGATAGGTATAGGTTCCGGCGGGCAATTTGGCGGATGTGCTGAAAGTCAGAGTTTGTTTCTGTCCGTCCGGCATCGGGTTGTTTACGGACAATACCCATTCCGCTCCATTATCACGCAGCATAATCTGTGCCACATCATTGGAAGTTACCGTGGTTTTGCCTACGGAAATGCTTCCCGGCTTGAAGAAAGCATACTGCCAGGTTTTGTCCGTATCGGAATATACCGCATGTGCGGCACCGTCTTGCATGGTGAATTCCAGGTCTTTCAACAAGGCTTCCACGCGTTCCGGCATTTCTTCCGCACTGACGTTGGGAAGCTGTATGTAACGGTAGGCGTTATCCCCGTTTTGTCCGGGCTGCACTCCATGGCTTACGGCGATAATGAAATTCGGTTTCTTATCGGCTATCGTGCGGTCGGTGATATTTATTTCCTTACCGCTCTTTATTTGTAATGACAGTTTCTTTACCGGTAAGATAACATACCCTTTGCTGCCTTGATGCAGCCAGCATACATCTTTTATTTCCTGTGTGAGGTTTACTGACTGTCCGGGCTCTACGGTTTGTATTTCTTCACCCGCACACCAAGTCAACGGACTGTTCAATGCGGTTTGGTCGATGAAAGTTGTAATCTCATTTCCTTGTCCCGGACGCAGGCGGGCGATATCGCTTCCCAAAGCGATGATTTTGTCCTCGATGAAATGGTAACTCTTGAACGCGGTGGCCGAACTGTATGTTTCTTTCGGCAGATGGTGATAGATACCCATGCCGGCTTTGCCGTCTGCCAGTACACCCGAAATCTTGTTCAGTCCCGGCAGCGATGCCTGCGCGTGTCCCAGCGGCATCGGATCGGTACGCCATTCTTCCGTCAGTCCGGGCAGGGCGTGCCAGTCGAAGTTGCAGATAACCTTGTCGGAATATTCATCTCCTTTTACTTTAACTTGCAAGATGCCATATCCCATGTGCCAAGAGCGGCGGACTTTCTTACTGAAATCCTCGGCGCCTACGGTACGTTCCGATTTCAGCTTCAGCGAAGCGTAAAATGGCATTTCGTTTTCACCTCGGCGGTGTACCAGATATTCGTTTACCCAATAGGCATCCGTACCCGAATATTCAAATGTATTGTCCTTCAGTTGCCGGCAGATTGTGTTCAACTGTTCTACTCCGGTCAGTTTGGAGCCTTTGTTCTGCGCATTGAGCATAGATTTCACCGCCTTGGTATAGGTTTTGGTGGTAAATGCGCGCAGGTCATCCAGGAAGGAACGTCCGGCAACAAGGAAGTCCATTCGCTGCTTGTAGAACATCTTTGGATATACCTTCAATAACCAGTCCAACTCAGATTGATAATATTTGTCAGCTATTCTGAAATCAGTATCTTTAAAATAATTATATCCACTGTTACAATCTGTCAGCCATTCAAAACCATAAGCCGCCATAGCTACATCAGTAGCATTGGCGATGTGGTGAGATATGGTCCCGTCCGGTTGATACCCTGACTGTATATATGTATGGGTAGCGACATAATATTTCGTCATCCAATGACTGACATCTGCGACTACTCCTTGGGGGCTCCAACCGGGAAGGAGACTGAAACCTTTAAAAGGCTTGTCTTTGTAAAAGTCGCTGTACCAATACTGCACATAAGTCATCGGACGATTGTAGTCCGCCCAAATGATGGGTAATGCCAACATGGTACGCGAGCGATGCCCTAGATTGGCATCTGTCCATGCACCTGATGAGTAAAGGGTATCCTGTATTTCACCCCAGCGCCCCTTGGGATCATTAATGATACGACGTGACGGAATAAGTGCCATGAATAACTGGCAATAGCGTATTAGTCCGTTATGCAATTCCATACAGGTTTTATCCTGTTCTTTGATACCCTTTAGAATCTCTGGCATTAAGTATAGTATGGGTACTATCAACGGGTCTATCAAATCCCACTGGTGTGTAGGGTATTCACTACCAGCCCATTTATGTGTGTGAAGCATACTGAATCCGTCACCAGTATATTTGCCTATCGGTTTACCGTCTATCAAAATATCATTACCTTCTATGGGGACAGACCTAATATAATTCAGCAGCGCACTGAATAATGCTTCACGCAGTTCCTTTCGCTGTTCAGGAAAACCTTGTGGTCCGAATATGGGAGAAGTGGCATAAGCATAACCTAACCCACCTATTTGCTTAGCTATTTCCAACCAGTCGTATTCAATGGTTCCGGTTGGTAGGAATGGATTCAGCAGATCGAATGTTCCCTTGTAATCTTGTGGATGAGCAGTGTAGCTCTTATATCCCTCAAACTTCCCATTGTTCCGTTTTAGTTCAAGGATTTTGGCTGTCACTTCCTTATCGGTATATTTAATGCGCCCATACATTAATTTATTCTTTATGGTATTTGGCGTAAACCGTTCATAGAATACATTCCAAAGTTTTTTTTCTACAACCTTGATCCGGACAGTAAATGTGTTCAATAATTCATTTCCGTTTTTCAATGCTACAGTCAGTTGATGAAAAGCCGGGTGACTGTCAGTCATTTTGCCTTGAGCTACTGTAAATACTCCCATAATGCGGTTTGAGAGGTCGTATCGGGTGTCTATATGGAACAACTGCTCATTTCCTTGCTTGATAATTTCAAAACGATATCCTACGGGGATGGGACGGGTCAATACGTCTTTATTCCTTTCAAGGTGAATACGCCCTGTAACTTCAGTTCCTGCTGGGCTATTTACGAGAATATCAAAATAACTGGCAAATATCTTCTCCCCCTTTGAAGTGGCAGATACCCAAAGAGGAAAAAAGTACAATGCAATTAATAAATAAACAATCTTATTCTTCATAGTAATTTTATAAATCATTTCTAATTATCTCAAAGGAGCACATTGAAAATAATATAATTATCTCTGTCTTTGAAGTATTAATTACAAAAATATATAAATGAAATATTGATATGGCTTTGGGTATAGTTTTAGGAACTTACGCCTTTATATAATAAACTCATCATAAATCTTCTATTACCACTTCCCATTGTAATATAGAATATCTTATAACGTAAATATTTAGATATTATAATTAGCTAATTCTACCATTTTCCCATTGTTTGTACTCGTTGGTCATCCATTTCTTGCATTTTCCAGTTCCCGTTTACACTGTCAAACAACACAGATGCGTCTTTTTCTTTACATGAATAAGACTTTCCGTTAATCTCCGGTTGTTTGTTTCCATAACTGAACGTTGCATTGTTTTGATTATTACGGATATACAGACTAGCCGGGCGTTTAGCATCTAATTCTGCTTTAATAAACCACTCACCGCACTTAAATGTATTACCCTCTTTTATGATCTGTACAGCTTGCCGTTCATCAGCCTCAATTTGAATAATAGCAAGTATCCGGTTAACTCTGCTCGGTCCAAAACTTGCAGTAAGCGACCAAGGAGCGGTAAAATCTTCACCACGCTGGGCAACCGCATAATTCGGCGGTACCGCATACTTATCTGTTTGGGTAATGGAAACTTCCTGTTCACTGAAAAGCCGGGCTACAGAACCAAAGCCTTTCTTTTTATTCACAGTAGTTAAGATAGATGAGACAGGATTTATATCAAATTTCACAGGACTATGTAATAACCAGTCCCAACGCACCTTCTCGCTTGCTTCCAGTTCGTCATAAATAACGACTGTGTTGGGATGTAACAAGAAAATATGTCTGCGATATTTCCGCAAAGGCGTTTCACCAAAACCATTTCCGGGAGTTTGTGTCAGACGGTACTTCTCAAAACTGTTTTTCCATAACTGAATATCGCTAATTCCACAGTATGCCGTCGAAGCATCACCCAATGCATAAGAGATATGGTCACCGTTGAACATTCGCACGATATAGCCATAGGCATCGGGGGTAAAGGGTTGTCCTATACCGTTTATGAGCATGGTATTATGAGCACGGGTGTTACGATAGGACAATAAGTTATGCGGATCGGAGAAATTCATGTAATGCCCGACGGCATGATAAACAGCTTCTCCGCCATAATGCAGGTTAAAGGCGTTTTGGTTGGAATGTGTATGATTACCCGAACCAAAAGGACTGGAACGGAAGCTCAGACTAACATTCTTCGTCAAGTCTTTCAAATTACTGTTGGCCACCATCTCGCCACAATCTCTAAACCATACGGCTTTGGGAGCATCTGCCGGAAGCTCGCAATCAGCAGGTCGCTGCTTGCCGGATGCAAGCCGGTAGAGACGTGTTTCAAACTCGGTATCATATCGGTTATTGGCGGCAGAATACCAAGCGGCATATAGATTATTGGTAGTGCGGGCAAGGAAATCGGCAAAGGCACTACGGATACGTAAGGGCTTGCCATTACGCTTTTCGTGTCCGTCACCAAATCCGTCACTTAAAGAACCGGGCAACCAAGTATATGCTATGCCAATCCCTGCATTCTTATACCAGGGGTGCTGCAAAAAATCAGTTCCTGTGAGGTAGCCGAACAGCGTGGGAAGATAGCACAAACTGACAGCATTGGCACTGAAATAATTGGCACCGTTGTGCCATGCGCCGTCACGATTAAAACCGGTAGCCGGTCCTCGCGTATTCCAAAGTTCATAGTAGTATTCCAGATACTCTTTTGCAACGGGATATTTATCATACATCACCAATGAAGCTTGCAAGAAACGGCGTATTTCAAATTGCCAGATATGCTCGTCAAAGAATCGGTTCTCCATGCGCCCCAAGAGACGCCCATGATAATAAAAGTCGAGCGTACTCATTATAATCTTCTCTATCCGCTCCTGTTCTTGCACCGTAAAACGGTCGTAACAGTTTTCATAAGTAGCCGCCAGCAGATAAACCAACTCTCCAGCTTGGAAATCGTTGTCTATAAAATCCTTAGCGGGTTCCTGCTTCAACAGGCAACGTACGTTTGCCACCATTTTCTTTGCATAAATATCGTACTGTAACATTTGATAAGCCGTGTTGAGCTTGTCAAAGTTTTCCGACATGGCAAAGACATGTTTATAGGGATGTGTATCAGTACTGAAATCCATGGCAAGCGCACTGCGTGCGTCATCAATCATCACTTCAAATTCCGGATTGGAGCGTACATTCTTCCGGGCATCCGCCAACTGTTCGTTCAAAAAACAATAAATACGCGGATTGTCTTCAGGAATATTATTCAGCAGCACCTCAAACGGCGGAGTAACGAATCGCGGAGTAGTGTCTTCCACCGTGAAACTATATGTTTTACTCCAAGGCATTTCTTCCCCTGCCTTACTGACTGAACGGAAACGCCAGTACCAGACGCCTGTATCCAATATCTTATGTGGATTGAACATGCACCAAGGCACAGGTTTGGACAAGATATCGTTGTCTCCTTTGAAATTTTTGTCCTGCGAGAGATTGAATTGCAAAAGATCCGACTGTTTCATATGTAGCGGTACCAATAATGGAGCCGGATTCAAATAGATACTATTCTCCTGTTGCGGATAAGGAACTTTCCGCAGCGGATTATTAGCATGCACCTGTATGAACAATGCACATAATATCCCGATTATACTAAGTTTTGTTTTCATATATTCGAACTGTATCAGTTTATCCGTTTATCGGTTTCTTTATGTCCAGATAACGTTTCATTGCTTCCAGATAATAGTAGTCTGCATAGTTGACAGGTGTATCTACTTCTGAATTATGAGGTAGTGAACCGGTGGAATGCATAAGGATGAAACCGTGATTCTCTCCTTTCTTCGCCAGATATTCAGGAGCGGACAGATTTTCCAGAATAGTTTCGGCATAGTCAAAATATTTTTGTCCGTCGGGGATAAGCGTACTGAGTTCTATAAAAGCGGAAGCAGTGACGCAAGCCGCGGAAGCATCGCGCGGCGTTTCAGCCATCGCAGGCGCATCGTAATCCCAATATGGGATACTATCATTAGTCTTTACGCGCGCCATTATCATATCAGCCACATGAATGGCCTGTTGCAGGAATGTGGTATCTTTTGTTTCACGATAACAGGAAGTATAGCCATAAACAGCCCAACCCTGTCCGCGCGACCACGTGGATTCATCATCCTTTCCCTGATGGGTTTCACGCTTCTCCACCGTTCCGTCATTATGATAGCTCACTACATGATAACAAGTATAGTCCGGACGGAAATGGTGCTGCATGGTAGTCTTGGCATGCGCCACGGCAATGTCGTAATACCTGCTGTCACCGGTTATTTTGCTGGCGTTGAACAGTAAATCCAAATTCATCATATTGTCAATGATAACCGGATAATTCCAGGAACCGAAATCCCAGGAACGGATACAACCGATATTGGGATCAAAACGTTTGTACAGTGCGTCGGCCGTTTCCGCAATAACGGCAGCAATCGTATCATTGTGAGCCAAACGCAATGCATTTCCATAACTGCAATTTATCATGAAACCTAAATCATGAGTGCCCGCGAGCGCCCGGATAGGATACAGGATATTGGTATATCTGACAGCCTGTTTTTTCAGTTCTTCATCACCGGTCAGTTCATAGGCATACCAAAGACTACCGGGGAAAAAGCCGGAAGTCCAGTCATTTATCGGGCAGTCTCTCCTTTGTCCTTTCAGATGTTCTACGGAATAGACTTCTTCCGGATCGTCCGATTCTATATTTGCATGTCCCAACTGGCTTACCAAGAACCCGTCATCATGAAAAGTCCACGTGGAACGAGGCATCATAACAGTGTCCTCCAAAGCCGACGCCGTTTGTTTCAACTGATAAGACGCAATATCTAATGCATGAGCTGTCCAGCCTATCCTTTTTGTCTCTTGGCATGCTACTAGACCCAGAATAATCGTAGCTGCTATTAATATGGATTTAATCTTTTTCATTATTCAGATTGTTTTATAATTGATATTTATTACTATTTTTACAGTCTATAGCTTAAAACATTTTTATCCCATCTAAAGCCACTTCCACTTTCAAGAGGGCCTCATTATATTGCAAGTTTATAAATCGAGCAGATATCCGAGGAGCTTTACTGCAATCTTCCGTGGGACAGATGACAGTGATATAACGAATGGAGTATCATCTTCTTTGTCAACATTGTAACTAAGATTTGTACTTTACCTTCCGGTTTCCATAGATGAGTAACAGAAGAATGAGTTTCCAAGTTTTTATTGTTGAGGGTCAAAGTGTTATGTACCATTGTCTGTCTGAACCAGTTTCTTAGTTTCATTACATTATTAAGAAATAACATTTTCCAAAATATCATTCGGAGTAGCAAGACAGAATTAAAAAGACAGGCAGAGCCCAGGTCTCTGCCTGTCTTTTTAATATTAATTCATTATCAGTTGATATTTACTGTTACATAATAGTTTTCAGATATACCCCGCACTTCATATTCATCTGTTTTAATAATGGAAGTGGTGGTGACATCTGTAACATCCATCGTGTGATTAGGATCAAATGTTAATACTCGGAAAGAACCTTTCTTACTGTTCAATGCCTTTACATATATATTTTGAATACCGCCTTTAGCATTAGGCCATATCATTTTATAGGCACCGGATACATCAGGCGTCAATGTATTACCACTTTCATCAACTATAATATAATCGGTTCCACATACAAGATCTGTTCCATTGGGGACTATAGAAGTATAATAATATACTTCAGGACTATAGGAGCGAACAAATTTACTATAGAATTGAGTTGGTATGGAAAGTGTTTCCCCTTGCTTCACAGTGTAGGTAACGTCATTTCCGCCTGGGATAGTTCCCCATTTCTCGAAACAATAATAATATACGTGAGCCAATGCGGGGTCTCCGTCTTCCCATTCTTCATGTGATTTGTCACAGCTGCTTAGTAGGCAACACATGGTAATCAATAGTAAAAAGGTTACTTTATTCTTTAATGTTTTCATATTAATCGTTCTTTAATTAATTCCAATATGGGTTTTGTTTTATATTTCCGTTAGATGTAGCGATTTCATAGCTGGGAATTGGGTATAAATAATCTCGCTTAGGGTCAAATTTACGGCTATCAGCTTCTTCTATTACATAAATATTAGCTTGATCGTATACTTTTACTCCATTATAAACACCGTTTGCATCTGTAAATTTGTAATTCAGTTCTTTGTCGGTTTTAGCACTCTCACCAGGGTTGAATAATATACCCAACATTGCTTTCGGAAGTAAATTCTCTGCTGTTTTCCAACGGATAATATCATCGTAGTGAATATTCTCATCAATAAATTCAACAATACGCTCTCTTCGAATCTCCTCTAACATGTTCAGTTGGTGGTCTAGAACGAACTGATTGGTTAGTTCTGTATTAAATCCGGAACGTCTCCTTATATAGTTGACAGTGGCTTCCAACTGCTCGTCAGTGATTTTCCCGTTATATTCATAAAGGGCTTCTGCATATGAGATTAATATTTCAGCATAACGGATAATCATTTTATCAACAGTTTCTTTAGAGTTGGTATCATATTCTTCTTTCATATACCCTTTTTTGATGGGATAACCATAACCGCTATGATTTACATTATCAAAAGGTAGATATTCCGCATTCTTAAAAGAAATTTCTTTATATGCGAAGACCGTCATCTTTAAACGAGGGTCACGATTGAGGAAAATATCATCAAATTTAGTTTCCATTTGATAATGGGTTGACGAGGATTTAGGTAATCCGTCTATATAGAGGAAATTGTCAATCATTTGACGCGTAATACTTGCTTGACCGGTTTTTGAAGCGCATTGATTATGCCAGGTAATAGCATTATTTATTCCATTAGGACCATATATTTTCACAAAAACATTCTCTTTATTTTTGCGTCCTTCTCCATCGAAGTAGAATAAACTTTGAAAATCAGGATAAAGATCATGCTTGTTTTCTTTAAACATGGCCTCGGCTGCATCAATAGATTTTTTTAAGTGCGTTCGACTGTCTCCTTCTGTTAAGTTGTGATATTTAATATATGTGCCCTCATAGAGACCAATACGTACAATCATACCTAATGCTGCGGAACGAGATACACGTCCCCAGTTAGTGTTGTCTGAAAGCTTATCAATATCGGGTAGCCATTGCGCGGCGAAGTCTAAATCCTTGTAACATTGTTGTATGACCGTTTCACGTGAGTCTCTGGCTTTTTTTATATCAGGATCACTTGTATTGTTGAATACTTTAAGAATAAGGGGGACATCTCCATACTTTCTTACTAAATCAAAATAATAGAAAGCGCGGAAGAAACGGGCTTCTGCTAACCATCGGTTTTTTATATTTTCCGCAATATCCACATTTTCTCCCTTTATAATGATATTGTTGCAGATACCTATCTTGTTATAAGGATCTGTCCATTCTTTATCAGTTTCCGGAACGCTACGGTTTCCTGATGAAATCTCATCAGGAGTGTTTCCTATCAGTTCTTCTGAACGTAAATCATGTCCTCGACCTGTTAAGAAACCTGGTAAATCGATATATAAGCGGTTGCATGCACCTCTTAAGTCGGTTTCACTTCTCCAAAAGTTGACATCACTTAATGTCGTTTCCGGTTCCCTATCTAAGGAACAACTGCCAATGAATATAGTACAAATAGCTATTAAAAATATATTTTTCATCATAGTATTTTTTTAGAATGTAACATTTAAACCTAAAGTCCAGCTACGGAAGAAAGGATACATGCCTCTACTTGCGTTACTTTCAATTTCCGGGTCCATAACTTCCAGTATATCGGATATTTCAAATAAATCTTGTCCGGTTACATAAACCCGCAGTTTCTCCATATATTTTTTAGAAATAGGAATTGTATATCCTAATGTTACATTTTTCAAGCGGAGATAAGACGCATTTTGTATCCATCTGTCGGCAGGTTTGGAGTTGAAGTCGTCTCCTTTATATTGATATAGACGTGGCCAATAAGCGTTTTGGTTATCTTCTGTCCAATAATTGCGGTGGATAGTCCAAGGCATTTCTGCATCATTGGCTATCGGAAACATTCTTCCGCTTAATACAAGATCGCGTTTTCCTACTCCCTGGAATATGAGTGATAAGTCAAAACCTTTCCATTGTGCAGCTAAATTTATGCCATAGAGAAAACGAGGTGTTGTATTTCCTAACATAACCAAATCGCCTGAATCCTCGGGGCTTCCGTTGCCTACGCCGATTTTATGATCCGGTTTTCCTTGGGCAACATATTTTACGTCTCCACCGCTAACAATACCATCTTGAAATGATTCATATCCGGGGTGGTCCGCTTTATATTGCAGGTATTCTTCACGGCTAGACCAAAATCCGTCAGTTTGATACCCCCAAATAGTATTAATGGGATAACCTTCCAATAGTTTGACAACACCTGTACCTACCACACTGGCTCCATCATATTTTAATAATTCATTTTGACTATCAGAAATATTGAAACCTATTTGGTAACTGAAATCCTTAATTTGGTCTCGCCAATTGATATTAAAATCCCAACCCCATGTTTTGAGTTTACCTACATTCATATTAGGAACGTTAATTCCGATTTGATGAGGTAATTGGAGCGCGGACAACATATCATTATTAAATTTCCAATAATATTCAAAACTACCGGTCAAACGATTATTAAGAAATCCGAAATCAAGTCCGATATTGGTCGTTTCTACTGTTTCCCATGTTTTTTCTTCAGATGCCATACTATTTTGATAAAGCCATTTCTCGCCTAAATAGCTTGCCGGCGTATCTTTTTGTGAATAAGAGATTAAAGGGATATAGTCATATAGTCCCAATACGGCTCCATTGCCTAGCTGCCCCCAGGATAATCTGAATTTTAAGTTGCTAACCCAGTTTATATTAAACCATTTCTCTTCATTAATGCGCCATGCTGCAGACACAGAAGGGAAAGCTTTCCAGCGATGTGAGGGCGCAAGGCGGGAACTTCCATCATAGCGTACATTGGCTTCTAACAAATATCTTTCTTTGAAATTATAATTTATACGACCAAAGTAGGACATCATAGCCCATGTTTCGATGTTATCAGCTAAAATACTATTGGTTGCATTGGAAGTATCGTAATAGTTGAAAGAAAAGAAATCATTGGAAATCATATTATTGGCTGTGCCTTCAATTTGATTCATACGATAATTTTCATATGAAGTACCTGCTAATATATTGAAATTGTGTTTCTCTTCAAGATTAAAACTATAATTTACTGTGGCCTCTAATAGATCGTGATATTCTTTGTATTGAGATTTGTACAGAGAGTTGGGAGAATTGGTCGTTCTACGTACGTCACCTGCATAATTATAATAAGTCAGTGTCTTTTTATAACTCTCTTGCAAGTAGTATCCGGCACGACGTGATGCACTCAAATTAATACGTAAATTTTTTATGAAGTCTTTGATTGTCAATTGTGCCTTGCCCGTAAATGATTCGTATTGAGTAGATTTCTCTCCACTATTTTTCATAATGTCAATGGGGTTTTCTTGGAGATCTCCATTATAAGGACTGGCGTAATTTTCAGCTTCAGGTTGATAAATTGGTTGTCTGCCGCGGTTCTCATATAAAAGTTTGAAAATCTCTCCCGCACCGAAAGAGTTTTCTGCCATATCATCGGCATTGTACTGTATATTTACACCGAGAGCAACGTATTTATTTAAATTGGCATTCAGTTTGGCCAGTAAGTTATAACGTTCGTAGTCGTCCGGACCATATTTTAACAGACCATTTTTATAGTAATAGTTGGCGGATAGCATATAATTCATTTTATTCGTACCACCGCTAACCGATACAGAATGGTTGTGTTGTAGAGTATGATTCTTGATGCCTTCACCAAGCCAGTCAACACTGTCGAACAGGTCCCAGCGCCCATTACTGAGCGGGCGATAATTGAAGTTTGGATTACCAATCCACGATGATTTTTCAGCATTCCATTCCGGACCGCCTCGTGGGATTCTTGACCGATTGATGAAATCTTGTTCTTCCCATGCCGAAACACGCTCAGGCATGTTACCGGGAAAATTAAATGATACATAGCCGTTATAGGAAATTTTCGGTTTTCCTTCGGTTCCATTTTTGGTTGTAACCAAGATTACACCAGCTGCTGCACGTGCCCCGTAGATAGCGCAAGATGCTGCATCTTTTAAAACTGAAATGGATTCAATATCGTCGGCATTTAGCATAGACATATCTCCTTCGACCCCATCTATTAAAACCAATGCTTTGGTATCGTTTACAGAAGAGAAACCGCGAATTTGCACGCCTGCTCCTTCCGCTCCCGGCTGACCGCTACCGCGGGTAATGGTGACACCCGGCATTTCACCTTGCAGTGCAGACATAACATCTGTTGACGGCTTACTGGCTATTTGCTCTCCTTCAATGGCAGATACAGAGCCGGAAAGATTTACTTTTTTCTGAGTACCGTAACCTACGACAACGACCTCATCCAGTAATTCTGCATCTTCTTTTAAAGTTACAATAAATTCACTTTTACCTTTTATTGGCATTTCTTGCGTAGTATATCCAATAAAGGATATAACGAGGACTCCGTCATTGGGCGCATCAAAGCTGAACTTTCCGTTCATGTCAGTAATAGCTCCAATCGTAGTTCCTTTGATGGAGACGTTAGCTCCTATGACTGCTCCTAGATTGTCTTTTACTATACCTGAAATTCTTCGATTTTGTAGAACACTTTCAATGGAATAACTCCTTTTTGTCAGTGTTGTTGTGCTACTTGCTTCAGAATGTACTGGAAAGCAACAAATACCGGTTAACAATGAAAGCGTTAGCACTCGTTTTACGTGACTTTTTCTTTTAATCATAATAGACTTCTTGTGTTAATTAATATAGTATAATTAGCTTGTAGGTTAATAATCAATTGATAATACAATCAGTGTGTTTTTCCTTAATTTATGATGTTTGCAAAATAAATGGAAATGCCCCATATCTTATTGCTCTTTTGTGTTTATCAATTATTTTATTGTAGCAAAAGATTTCATTCCTGTTTGAAGAAATTATAAACTTGTAGTAATCTTCTATACAGATGATGATCCGATACAAAAAACAGACTTATTTCTAATTCTTTTAAGATATGCGATACGAAAAAACTTTCTCATTAGAATAAGAATCTTTGGTTGCTGATTAATATATTTATTGTTAGCATTCAATTATCTGCAGAAAACAAGCCAATTCTTTTCAAAACATTATCCGTTGATGATGGATTATCTCAAGCTATCATGCAGGATAAGAACAGCAAAATGTGGATAGGCACTTTAGTAGGCTTATCACGTTACAATATTGAAACAGACAATTTTACAAACTACTTATGACAAAAGTTCTTCTTTAAACCCTAATTCAATACGTTCACTTTTTGTTGATGGTCAGAAAGGGATATGGGTAGGAACTTATTATGGCGGCCTCAGTTATTATCATCCGCTTGCTCCAGCATTCAGTATGCTGAAGCGTTCCAATATATCCAATTTTTAAATGATAATATAATCAACTGTATTGTAGAAGATATGCATAAGAATATATGGATAGCCTCTACTAACGGTTTATATCAATATACACAAGAAGATGGTATAAGTCACAATGAATTTAATCAATATGCTTACTGCAAAGGAAATAATAACATTCTCTACTTTGACGGATTAGATGGCATAACCTATTTTGAACCGTTTTGGTTTATCGAAAATCCTTTCTCGCCACAGCCTAGTATCACAGGGATATCTATTCTTAATCAACCTGTAACCTACGTTCAAGATGGGATTTCACAAATGTGTAGAGATTCTAAAGGCAATATAAACAGCATCGTTTTCCCTTTTAGTATGCGCCAATTCAATATCCAGTATACTATTTCGAACTATCTTAGCGGCAAACGTAATGCTTTTGCCTATATGTTGGAAGGATTTGATAGAAATTGGAATTATACTACTGATAGAAATATAAGTTATTCAAACCTGTTACCTGGAAAATATGTATTTAAAGTAAAAGCATGTAATAACAATGGAAAGTGGTGTGATACCCCTACTGAATTTTTAATATACATCACTCCGATATGGTACCAGACATGGATTACAAAGGTACTCTTTATATTGTTATTCTGAGGGTTAGTAGCTTTTGTGGTTTACTTCTTCATTGCACGCGCAAAAATGAAAATACAAATAGAACATTATAAGTATATCAAAAATGCAGAAGTGAACCAAGAAAAAATTAAGTTCTAAAAAGGAACTTAGTTGCCAATAATGGTAAAGCGGCAATGGATATATTGGAAAATCAAGAAGTAGATATGGTGCTTGCAGATGTTATGATACCTGAAATAAACAGTCTGAAACTTTGTGAAATAATTAAACAAAATCTATAAACTTGTCATATTCCAGTAATTCTATTATCTGCAAAAAGTAGTCTTGGTGACCAGACATCCGGTATTAAACTTGGAGCTGATGACTACATAGGGAAGCCATTCTCTATCGCACTATTAAAAGGTAAAATCTGTAATATTTTAAAGTCAAAAGAAAGAATTATACACTTCTATCAGAATAATATCAATGTAGGTACAGCCTAAATAACATCTAATACAGCTGATAATGAATTCTTTAAAAAACATACATATTATAAGAGGATAATACTGATAATACGGTGTTCTCTACAGATGATTTAGCCAATCAATTATGCATGAACCGTTCCAACCTCTATTTAAAAATGAATTCTATTGCCGAGATTAGCTATATGACCGGCTTTAGTTCACCATCCTATCTCAGTAATAGTTTAAAAAGGTATATGGGCATGCTACCTTCGGAATATATAAAAGAACATCGAAACAACAGATAGATGAACAAAAACTTTACACTTTAAGAATATGTTTGAGTTAAAGAAAGCCAGCCCTGCCAACTTAAAACATTTGATAATAAATTAATACTTATTGAGTAGAAATGATAATTAACTTATTTGAAAGGAATATGAACCGAAGCTTAAATCCTATTCTTTTAGAGTACGAAGTGACGGATTTGAATAATTTATAGCCCCTTGAGAATATACCCAAACAAATCTTTTCACTTTCAAACAAAATATTCTTATATTTGTGACTGAAACCTTAAAAACAACTCAACGTGCAGAAGCTTATCATCAGATTATTCTTCATTTTAGCGAGCGCGGCTTTCGCAAATGTACATGGGCAGAACATCACCTTCAATCATCTTACCACCGACGACGGACTATCGCAGTTCTCTGTAAACAGCCTGTATGTCGATGAAAACGGAATTTTATGGATTGGTACGCGCGAAGGGCTGAACCGCTACAACGGAGAAGATATAAAAACCTACAAGCTACGGAAGAATGACCCCAACAGCCTTTTCTGTAATACGGTATCGCGTATTGTAGGCAATCACAACGAAAGAATCTATCTGCTCTGCACCGAGGGGGTGGCCGAATTCAACCTTTCCACCCAGAAATTCACAACCTTGCTGCAAGGTAATATCAGCAGCATTTACTACAATAACGGCCTTTTCATCGGTAAGAAAAATGAAGTCTACCGCTATAACGAGGAGACGGGCAATTTCGACCTTTACTATCAATTGCCCGGCGAAAACCTGGAAATCATTTGCATGCACATCTATAAAGGTTACTTATGGATGGGCACTACCACCAACGGCGTGTATCGCTTGGACATAGATAAAAAAGAACTGACACACCCCATTAAAAAAGGGAATATCACCAGTTTCTATCGCGACAGCGAAGGAGAACTCTGGATTGGCAGCTGGGAGGAAGGATTGTTCCATGTAAAAACAGACGGGAAAATCGAGAACTTCAGGTACGACGCCAAGAATCCGCACAGCCTTTCTTCCAACTTCGTACGAGCTTGTTGTGAGGACAATCTGGGCAATATATGGATAGGTACTTTCAACGGACTGAACCGCTACAACAAGAGTACCGGATTATTCCAGAACCACACCGCCAATGACATACAGACCGATGGCCTCACCCACTCTTCCATCTGGTGCATCGTAAAGGATAATCAAGGTACGCTCTGGCTGGGAACTTACTTCGGCGGTGTAAACTACTTCAATCCGGAATATGAAATCTACACCCGCTACTCTTATTCCTCCAACGAAAAGAAAGGGTTGAGCAATCCGGTTGTAGGACGTACCATCGAAGATAAAAACGGTAATCTGTGGATAGGTACCGAGGGCGGCGGACTGAATTATTACAACCGCCGCACGCGCGAATTCAAATGGTACCGCCCTCAGGAAGGGCGCAACAGCATTTCGCATAATAATGTGAAAGCGCTTTATTATGACGCCGATAAAGAAATTATATGGATAGGTACTCATCTGGGCGGTCTTAACAAACTGGATATACGTTCAGGACATTTTACCCATTACCGCATGGAAGGGAACAATCCGCAATCACTCCCGTCGGATATTATCCGCGACATCACCCCCTACAAAGACCTTCTGATTATTGCCACGCAAAACGGCGTATGCCTCTTTAATCCCGCCAACGGGCAATGCCGGCAACTGTTTAAAGACAGTAAAGAGGGAAAATCCATTAAAATGGTAGCGGATGTCGTATTCGACTCGGAAGGTACATTATGGATTGCCGCCACCGGAGAGGGAGTATTCAGCTATCGTTTCGATACCCGCAAACTGACGAACTACCGTCATGATGCCGCCAATCCGAACAGCCTCAGCAATAATAACGTGAACAACATAACACAAGACAGCAAAGGAAACCTATGGTTTTCCACCTCCGGTAGCGGCCTCGATTTATACCGTCCTGAAACCAATGACTTCGAGAATTTCGACAAGGGGAAAAACGGCCTGGCCAGCGACTGTATCTATGAAACGCAGGAATCTCCTACCAGCGGTAAATTGCTGCTCATCACAAACGAAGGTTTTTCCATCTTTGATTACCGGAATAAAGATTTTAACAATTACAGCGCCGAGAACGGCTTCCCGCTGACAGCCGTCAATGAGAACGCGCTCTGCGTAACCCGTGACGGTGAGATTTTCCTGGGTGGTGTACAGGGTATGATTTCTTTCCACGAAATGGAGCTGAACTTCACCCCGAAACCCTATAAGATTATCCTCTCACGCCTCATCGTCAACGGGCAGGAAATCCATGTAGGAGACGAAACCGGCATCCTGCAACGCTCCTTGTGCCATACCGAAGAGATAACTCTCGATGCAGACCAGACCATGTTCAGCATAGAGTTCGCCACATCCAATTACATTCCGGCCAACAAAGACGATATTATTTACAAACTGGAAGGTTTCTCCAATGAATGGACAAGCACGCGCGGACTGCATACCATTACTTACACCAACTTGAATGCGGGCACCTACAAACTGCTCATTAAACCGGAAGGAAAAGATGAAAGCCTTTGCCCGCAAGTACCGCTTATCATCCATGTATTACCGCCATACTATAAAACAACGCTCGCCTACTTTATATATTTTATCATAACGGGAGTGGTTTTATGGTATTCGGTGCGCGCCTACAAGTCGAGAATCAAACTGCGTGAGTCTTTGAAATACGAACAGAAGCATATTCAGGATGTAGAAGCGCTGAACCAGTCCAAATTGCGCTTCTTCACCAACATCTCGCATGAGTTCCGCACTCCGCTGACTCTTATCGTGGCTCAAGTGGAGACTTTGCTGCAATTACAGAACTTCACCCCCGCTATCTATAATAAGATATTGGGTATTTATAAGAACAGTATCCAGCTACGTGAGCTAATCACCGAATTGCTCGATTTCCGCAAGCAGGAACAAGGGCATATGAAAATTAAAGTCGGCCCGCACAATATCGTGAATTTCTTGTATGAAAACTATTTACTGTTCCTTGAATATGCCAGCGCAAAGCAAATTAACTTCAATTTCGAGAAAGGAACCGATGAACTGGAAGTGTGGTACGACCAAAAGCAGATGCAGAAAGTCATCAATAACCTCTTATCCAACGCTATCAAGCATACGGAAGCGGAAGATACCATTACGCTCAGCGTGAAGAAAGAAGAGAACAACGTCGTAATCCGCGTGAAAGATACGGGAAGCGGTATCGATGCCAAGGAAATCGATAAGATATTCGACCGTTTTTATCAGATAGACCCGATTAACTCCACCGATGCCGGCAAGAGCGGTACAGGTATAGGACTGGCTTTGACCAAAGGTATTGTGGAATTACATCATGGTACTATTCGTGTGGAAAGCGAGCTGGGTAAGGGCACGAGTTTCATCGTTACACTTCGCTTAGGCAATGAGCTCTTTACGGAAGAACAAATCAGCCGGAACCCGGATTGTGTGCGTCAGATTGAAATTCCCAAGCCGGAAACAGATGCCTTCCTGAAAACAGAACTGGAAGAAAATGCGCCCATCACACGCATTCCGGATGCCAAAATGTTGATTGTAGAAGACAATGAGTCCATTCGCGAGATGCTCGCCAATATCTTTAAGCCATTCTACCAGATATTGACGGCCGCCAACGGAGAAGAAGGCTGGCAACTGGTACGCAGTGAGATGCCTTGCATTGTGGTGAGCGATGTGGTTATGCCCAAAATGTCGGGAACAGAGTTGTGCAAGCTCATAAAGAGCGATTTTAACACCTGTCACATCCCTGTGGTATTGCTCACCGCACGTACCGCCGTCGAGTTGAATATCGAGGGCTTGCGTATCGGCGCGGACGATTATATCACCAAACCGTTCCACACGAACTTACTGATATCCCGTTGCAACAATCTAGTGAACTCCCGCATCCTCTTGCAGGAAAAGTTCAGCAAACAGCCGCAAACAGCCGCACAAATGCTTGCCACCAATCCGATTGACAAAGACATTCTGGACCGTGCCATGGCTATCATCGAGCAGCATCTGGACGATACGGAATTTAATGTCAACGTCTTTGCCAGGGAAATGGCTATGGCGCGCACCAATTTGTTCACCAAGCTAAAAGCGATTACAGGACAGACCCCGAACGACTTTATACTGACTATCCGCTTGAAAAAAGGCGCTCTGATGCTGCGCAACAATCCCGAGCTGAACATTACGGAAATTTCCGATAAGATAGGATTCAGTTCCTCACGCTACTTCAGTAAGTGCTTTAAGGACATCTATCATGTCAGTCCGCTGGCTTATCGTAAGGGGGAAGAATCCGATAAAGACGAGGAAGAAGTAACAAGCGAAAGGTAAGGAGCGTATCTTTTTGTACTTTTTATGCTTCCGTGTGTACTCCTTTATACACACAGACCGGAAGATAGCGCATATCTTTGGACACAGAATCAAACTTTAAAGTCCAAAGGCTATGAAACATTTATCTAATCTTTTACCGTATCTTCCAAGTACGGTCCTTCTGATAGGATGTGGCAGCCCATCCAAACAGGAGGCGAAGAACGACCAACCCCAAAAGCCTAATGTTATCTATCTTATCGCTGACGACTTAGGCATCGGCGACCTTAGCTGTTATGGCGCCACTAAAGTAAGTACTCCGAATATCGACCGCCTTGCCGGTCAAGGCATGCAGTTTACCAATGCGTATGCCACCTCTTCCACAAGTACCCCCTCACGCTTCGGACTGCTGACAGGCATGTATCCCTGGAGACAGGAAAATACAGGTATTGCCCCCGGTAACTCCGAACTGATTATCGATACAGCCTGTGTCACAATGGCCGATATGTTCAAAGAAGAAGGCTACTACACCGGAGCCGTAGGCAAATGGCACTTGGGATTAGGTCCTAAGGGCGGAACGGATTTCAACCATGAAATCAAGCCGAACACGCAGAATATCGGCTTCAACTATGAGTTCATCATCCCGGCTACGGTAGACCGGGTTCCCTGTGTTTTTGTAGAAAACGCGCATGTTGTAGGACTTGACCCCAAAGATCCCATCACCGTCAATTATGACCATAAAGTAGGCGACTGGCCCACCGGACTTGAAAACCCCGAATTGGTAAAGATGAAACCCAGTCAGGGACATAATAACACCATTGTCAACGGTATCCCCCGCATTGGCTGGATGACCGGTGGAAAATCCGCTCTTTGGGTGGATGAGGATATTGCGGATGTCATTACCGGTAAAGCAAAAGATTTCATCGTTTCACATAAAAACGAACCGTTCTTCCTGTATATGGGCACGCAGGATGTGCACGTTCCCCGCGTTCCTCATCCGCGTTTTGCCGGAAAGAGCGGCTTAGGTCCGCGCGGTGACGTTATTCTGCAACTGGATTGGACTGTCGGAGAAATTATGCATACCCTCGACAGCCTGAATATTGCCGACAATACAATCTTCGTATTATGCAGCGACAATGGCCCTGTCATCGACGACGGCTATCAAGACCAAGCCTTTGAGCTCCTGAACGGACATACCCCCATGAAGCATTATCGCGGCGGCAAGTACAGCGCGTTCGATGCCGGAACCCGTATTCCGTTTATCGTCCGCTGGCCGAATGGAATCAAACCGGGCAAACAACAAGCGCTATTCTCCATGATTGATGTGTATGCCTCATTCGCAGCCCTGTTAAATCATGAACTTCCCGCAGGTGTAGCTCCCGACAGCCGTGACCAGCTAAACAACTTCCTCGGCACAGATACCATCGGATGTGACTATGTGGTACAACAAAACCTGAATAACACCCTATCCATCATTCAAAATAATTGGAAGTACATCGAGCCAAGCGATAAACCCGCTTTGGAATATTGGACAAAAATGGAAATGGGGAATAGTCCTAAGCCTCAGCTCTATAATCTATCTACCGATCCTTCAGAAAAGGAGAATATAGCCGAAGCTCATCCGGATAAGGTGAAAGAACTGTCCGCTTTGTTGAATGAAGTAAAAGGTGCGAAGGAACAGCAGGACAGCAAATAACAGGAATTCAATCTGTCCGTAGATAATGTACGAAATCAGATTATTTGCGGACAATTAGTGAATGTTTTTGCCTCGAATATCCTATACATTTGCGAGGTGATTTTCACTTTGATTCGAGTAAATCCAACTAAAAAACAACCTTTTTTCAATAACCAATTAAATTAATATTTATGAAACAGAAATCTAAGCTACTAAAGACATTAGGTATTATGTTACTTTTTGTATTATTTGCCACCCAAGCAAATGCGCAAAATATTACAGTAACAGGTACAGTAAGTGACAATCTGGGCCCGGTCATCGGTGCCTCTATACAAGTGGAAGGAACCAGCAACGGATGTATCACGGACATTGACGGTAATTATAGCTTACCCAATGTTCCTTCCAACGCAACTCTGGTATTTTCGTATATCGGTTATCAGACACAAAAAGTGGCAGTAGCCGGAAAAACAAAAATCAATGTAAAACTGAGTGAAGACAGCCAATTACTGCAGGAAGTTGTAGTAGTAGGTTACGGTGTTCAGCGCAAGAGCGACCTGACAGGCGCGGTAGCTTCCGTGAAAACAGCAGATGCGTTAAAGAGTACTCCGACAGGTAACGTATCCGATGCCCTCCAAGGACGTATGGCCGGTGTGTCTGTTCTCTCCGGTTCCGGTGACCCGAGCGGTGACAATACAATCCGTGTCCGTGGTATTAACTCTATTACCGCAGAAACCGGTCCGCTGGTTGTTATCGACGGTTTCATCGGTGGTTCCCTTCAATCATTGAATCCTGCGGATATTGCTTCCATAGAAGTATTGAAGGATGCTTCCGCAACAGCTGTTTATGGTTCGCGTGGTGCCAACGGTGTTATTTTAGTAACTACCAAAAATCCTGAAAAAGATAAACTGACCGTATCTTTCAATGCATTCGCCAATATCAAAACCGTTGCCAAATATCCGGACAACCTATCTCCCTATGAATATGCCAACTTAGTAAATGATTACGGAAAAGAATATTTCGGTAAGGGAGATAATTATTATTACAGTCCGGAACAACTTGCGGCTTTCAAGTCCGGAAAAGCAGGCTTTGACTACTCGAAAGAAATATTCCGCAGTCCTGCCATTACCCAAAACTATGAACTTTCTATTGCCGGCGGTGGTGAAAAAACAACATTTCTCGCCTCTCTCCGTTACCAAGACGATCAAGGTATCATTAAAGAATCAAGCAGCCAAATCTATAGCTGGCGTTTAAAAGTAGATACCAAAATTAAGAAATGGTTGAAAGCGGGTTTGAATATGTATGGTCACTACCGCGAAACAAGCAAGCCCCGTATCAGTGAATATGATGGATTGATACAACAAAGTATGTATTTTCCAAGTACCATCGAACCTAAAAATGAAGAGGGAGAATATAACAACAACTTCTTTGATGGCGGTAAAGCATATAATCCGATGGGGTACATATGGGAAGCCGACAATTCCAACAAAACTATAAATAACCGCATACAAGGCTATGTTCATTTTGACATTATAGATGGCTTGAGCTTCCGTTCTCAATTGGGTGTACTCTTCGACAACAGACTGAACACATCAGTAGAAAACGAACAAGGCTATTATTCTTACAAGAATAGTCTGACGCAAGGACAGGCACGCAGTTACTGGAATACTTCATGGTTAAACACCAACACGCTAAGCTATGTAAAAGAGTTTAATGAAAACCATCGTATCAACGCTACGGCGGTATTTGAACAATCGTATGATAACAACTACAACCACACCGGTACAGCCTACAATTTAGACTATATCGATATGATTGGCATCAACAATCTGGCATGGTCCGCATCAGATTTGGCAGCTATTGCATCCGACCGTACAATCAACACCTTGATGTCCGGTATGTTGCGCGTCAACTATGTATTCATGAACCGTTACATGCTTACCGCCTCTATCCGCGCCGACGGTTCTTCACGCTTGAAAGACAAGTGGAGTTATTTCCCCTCTGCCGCATTGGCTTGGGATTTAAAACAAGAAAGCTTCTTGAAAGACAATAGTTTTATCGACCAATTGAAACTTCGTTTAGGCTATGGTTCTGTAGGAAACCAGGCGGTAGAAGCGTACCGTATTTATTCCAAAATGGCTCCGGTGACTGTAACAAATGCAAGTGGAAACTCTGCCACAGCTTATAAAATAGACCGTCCGGCCGCTTCTTTCCTCAAATGGGAACGTAACGACCAATTCAATGTAGGAGTTGATTTCGGAATTCTCAACGGCCGCATACGCTTAACCGCAGATTGGTACAGCAAATTATCCAAAGATATTCTGCTGGAAGTAGCGCGTCCTTCTCACATGGGTTACACCTCTATTCTTGACAACGCGGGAGAAATCAAAAACACCGGTGTTGAATTTACAATCAGCGCAGATCCGTTTACCGGTAAAGAATTCAATTGGCACACTGACTTAACTTTGTCTCACAACAAAGGTACATTCAATAAGATTCCGACAGCCAACCACCGCCAACAACAAGCCGGAAACTATCAAAACCAGATATTCCAGATGATTGAGGGAGAAAAACTAGGTTCGTTCTGGGGCTATACATTCGCAGGTATATGGCAGGAAGATGAAGTAAACGCTCCTTTCGTAGACGCCAACGGACAAACAAACGGTAAGACCAACGGTGAAGTTTATAAAGTAAAACCGGGTAACTCCAAATATGTAGACATCAACAAAGACGGGGTTTATAACGACGCGGACCAAGGAATTATAGGTTGCGGACAACCGACCTTTAACTGGGGTTGGAACAATACGTTCAATTATAAGAACTTTGACTTCTCGTTCTTCGTTGTAGGTTTCCACGGATTCGATATTTATAATGCCACTCACCAAATGGGATATAACTTAATTAAGAGCCAACAAGTAGCCGGGGTAACGCCTATGCGCGAATTATTGAATCGTTGGACACCTACCAATACCAACACCAACATACCGGGTTTCGTCAACGGCGGAACAGAAAATAAAGATTTCTTCAGCACACGCTTTGTTGAAAACGGCAGTTTCATCAAAATGAAAAGTATCACTTTGGGTTATACTCTCCCGGAAACAGCTTGCCGTGCATTAGGTATCACAAACCTGCGTGTATATGCTTCCGTACAAAACCCATTCCATATTACCAATTACTCAGGACTGGATCCGGAAGCTACTATGGGCAGTCCTTTGGTACAAGGTGTCGATTGGGGTTCCTATCCTAACAGCCGTAACTATTTGATCGGTCTGAATTTCTCATTCTAATGATTAACCTACTAAATAAGACTAATATGAAGAAATTAATATATTTAACAGCAATCACAGGTAGTTTGCTATTGACGACTTCTTGTGTAGACCTTACCCAAGAACCAGAATCATTTATCACAGAAGAACAATATTGGACTGCAATAGACCAAGCAAGTCTTCAAAAAGCCGCAGATGCTCTTTATAGCGATTTATGGCAAGGTAACTACGGATTTAACAGCCGCCTGCAACGTCTTAACGTATGTGCGGACGACATTACGTACCGTGCGGCCAAAGCCAATAATGAATTGGCGTATTACGGAAGATTAACTCCTAATCTTACGGCCAATGATGCTGATTTCTCAACCACCTGGACACTGTTCTATAAAGTTATCAGCAGTTCCAATAAAATCATTAAAGGAACAACAATTCCGACAACAGAAGAAGAAGCCAAAGCATTCAAAGAGATTTTAGGTGAAGCTTACTTTATGCGCGGTCTTTCTTATTTCTATTTAACCCGTTTGTATGGTGACGTACCTTTGTTGATGGAAAACGATGAAATAACCATTACCATGCCACGAACTGCCGTTGCCGAAATCTATGACAAAGCCATTGTTCCCAGTCTTAAAACTGCAGCGGAATGGTTGCCTAACAAAGGACGCAGTAACAACTCCACACCTTCCAAATGGGCTGCAAAAGCTTGCTTGGCCGACGTCTATATGACAATGGCCGGATGGCCCTTGAACAAGGGAACCGAATATTACGGTCTGGCAGCAACCGAGGCCAAAGATATCATAGACAACGCCAATACCGCCGGTCTTAAACTGACAACCGAATATTCCGATTTATGGCTGGAAGCCAACAAAACGCAGACCAATGAAGTAATGTTTGCCTTGCAACACAGCTCTAAGCATAAAATAGCAAGTAATTACGGTAAATCTTATTATCCGAGTGATTATGCTCCCAACGCCGGTTGGTCTGATTACTACGGTGACGAGGATTTCTTCCTGAGTTATCCTGAGGATGCACGCAAGGATTGGAACTATATGACGGAATGGCCTGTAAAAAGCGGAAAAAAAGATACGGATGGCAAAGACATTCTTAAAACAATTCCTTATACTGAAAGCGCAGATAAGCTACCCGCTATCTCCAAATACTACAATTATGACGAAGGAGATCCCGGCAAAAGCGCGCAGGCAAACGGTATAACCTGTATCTACCGTTATGCCGAAGTACTCCTGATGTACGCCGAAGCTTCTACACGCGCAACCAATACGGTTAGTACAGATGCTTTGAATGCGATTCAGGAAGTACAGAAACGCGCAGACTATCCGGACAGAGGGATAGCATTAACTACGACTACCGATGCGGCTACCTTCCTGACAGCCGTATCCAATGAACGTGGTTGGGAATTCTTCGCTGAAATGAAACGCTGGTTCGAACTGGTTCGTCTGGAGAAAGTAAAAGACGTGCGTGCCGAGGAATGGGATGCTTCTCTTTTCAACGCGAATCATCATTATTACTTCCCTGTACCTTACCAGCAAATAGACCTTGCCGGTTGGACAAACAATGCAGGATACTAATTATACCACAAAACTTCTAACCTTATTTTTTATATCGGTAATCAAAAAAACAGACCTTAATTAATTTAACATGCAGAAAGGGAAGAGTTGTGAAATTCTTCCCTTTTTTCTAACTTTACATCCTCACTAACAATACACATTTATGAAAAAATACGGTTTATCCCTTCTTTGCTGTATATGTATATCTATAACAGCAATTGCGCAAAAAATAGAAAACCTGGTGGAATTAAAAAAAGAATCCGGCAACTGCTTATTTCATCACTTGGATAAGGCATCCCGCACACCGGCTTTCGAGTCTGAAGGCTATTGGGTTTGGGGAAGTTCGGTGGTAAAAGGTGATGACGGAAAATACCACATGTTTGTATCTCGCTTTCCTAAAACATTGCCATTCCATCCGGGATGGATGGTAGCCTCCGAGATTGTACATGCGGTATCCGATGTACCACAAGGGCCCTACCACTTTAGCGATGTAGCTCTGCCCGCACGCGGCGCACAATATTGGGATGGACGTTCTACACACAACCCTCGTATCTTAAAACAAAACGGCAAATATTACCTTATTTACATGGGTTCCACTCATCCGTTTGCAGAGCCGGAATATGACCAACTTACCCTGGACAGCCCTTGGTGTACGGTCGCCCGCGCCAATAAACGGATAGGGCTGGCTATTTCCGATTCTCCTTATGGACCATGGAAACGTTTGGACGAACCAATCCTAAAGACCCAACCCGGTACATTCTACAGTTTTCTTACCTCAAATCCCTCTCCTATCATACAGGAAGACGGATCGATAGTCATGATTTTCAAAGGGCGCCGCTACATCAACGGCTATCAACATTCAGCGATGAGCCTCGGAATAGCTTATGCTCCTCAAATAGAAGGTCCGTACAAAGTATTGAATAATAACGAGCCTATCTTTGAAGTAAACGGCCAAGGTGAAGCCGAAGACCCTTTTCTTTGGAAAGATTCTAACGGTTATCATATCATCTTCAAAGACCACGTAGCCAAATTTACAGGTGAACAAGGCGGTGGAGTCATGGCACATTCCAAGGATGGCATCCAATGGACCGTGGATAAAGCTCCCAAAGCCTATTCCCGCAGTGTGGAATGGGAAGATGGAAAGATAGAGATGCAAGGGCAATTGGAACGTCCTTTTATCCTTTTCGAAGACGGGAAACCCATTTATATCTTTTTCGCCACCATGGATGGTCCCGGTGGATTCGAAAATGCATCGCGCTCCTGGAATATGGTTATTCCTATAAAAGATAAGGAATAAAAGCGTATCTTTGCCCTTATGAACAATTTATTACCTATCCATTTCGCTCCGCTTCAAGGCTACACAGACGCAGCCTATCGACAAGCCCATGCCCGCATTTTCGGTGGAATAGACACCTATTATTCCCCTTTTGTACGTGTGGAGCACGGTGAAATACGCCGGAAAGACGCACGTGATATACATCCGGACAATAACCGGAACATACACTTGATTCCCCAACTGATCGCGTCGTGTCCCAATAAGTTAGAGCAGATAATGTCTCTTCTTACCAAGTATAATTATCAAGAAGCAGATATCAATCTGGGATGTCCTTTCCCCATGTTAGCCAAACGACATAACGGTGCCGGCATGCTGCCATATCCCGAAGAAGTAAAAGACCTGCTTACCGCCGCAATTGAACAATATCCCCAGATCCGTTTCTCCGTCAAACTTAGATTAGGTTGGGAAAATGCCAGCGAATGTATTGCGCTCTTACCGTTATTGAACGCACTCCCTCTGGCCCACATCATTCTGCACCCGCGTTTGGGAAAACAACAATACAAAGGAGAGGTGGATTTAAACGGATTTGAGGCTTTTTATGACGGATGCGACAAACCCTTGCTATATAATGGGGACTTGCATACAATAGAAGATATACAGATTATTACCGAACGTTTCCCGAAGTTGGCAGGGCTTGTAATCGGACGCGGCTTGCTCGCCAACCCGGCCTTGGCATGGGAATATCGACAAGGGAGGAAACTTTCTCCCGGCGAAATGGCAGCTAAAGTAAAACAGCTGCATACAGCAGTGTATAATAGCTATGAAGAGCAACTGCAAGGCGGTGAAATGCAGTTATTAATGAAAATGAAAAGCTTTTGGGAATATTTGCTACCCGACGGTGATCGCAAAGCGAAGAAAGTCATACACAAGACCGGTAAATTGGCCAATTACCAGACGGCAGTAGACAGTTTACTCGCCTCATACAAATAAAACGAACAGAATCAGCAATGAATCCTAAAAGTTTTTATCCGGCTTTTAGGGTTCATTACCGATTTACATGCCCGGAATCAAATGTACCTCAGGACGAATTTGGGCTACACGATGCAGCTTCATCCACTCATTCAAATAAACGCGATGTTGTAATAGAATCTTCTGATACTTTTTTTCTATGGCTAAATTCCGCATTTCTCCGCGGTCATTGACCATATCATAAAGTTGCTCACGATAGAGCCCCTTATCATATAATACATACTTATAACGTGAAGTACGCAAAGCCCAACCACGGGCAATACCCTTATCGAATGTTGTTTCAGTAACTACGTAAGGCTGGTGTGCTTGCTGAGGATCAGCACTTTCAGCTAAAGACTTAAAAGAAACGCCATGTAAGTTTCCGGGAAGGGAGATACCTGCCCAATCACATACGGAAGCGAAGAAATCAACACCTCCATTAATGAGTTGGGGCATCTCTTTACCTGCATTTTGCTTTCCGGGAAGAGTCACTATCAAAGGTATATTCACCACTTCTTCATATAAGGCCGACTTCTGATTCCAATGATGCGCCCCTACGCCGTCACCATGATCGCTCGTAAAGATAACCACGGTGTTCTTCCACAATCCCAACCTATCAATAGCATCAACAATCTTACCAATCTCGGCATCTACTTTCTCTACCAACCGAAAGTAAAGACTACGGTAACGCCGCCAATCATCAGGAGAATAGTGGCGGGTAGGATAAGCCGGATAATTCAATGTTTGCTCATAGTCGATGACATCGGCATCATAAGGATTACGGGCAAAATTAAGCGGTAGCCCGGGCCATTCATCTTGAGGAAGCTCAGGCAAGTTACCGAATGGCAGATTCTGACTACGTGCATATTCACAGATGTTATGAGGATTATCAAAACCTACCACCAAAAAGAAAGGTTTGGAATGTTTCTGTCCAAGAAAAGAAACGGCAGCCTCCGCCAGTCCATTATCATTATGCGGATGAATAGTAGAAAACCCGAACTCTTTATCAGGCATAGAAGGAGTATGTACATGCCATTTCCCGGCATAAGCACATTCATAACCGGCATGTTGCATCAACCAGCCTAAACTATTGGTACGCAAAGAGTCGGCCATAGGTACATTGTTGCGGGACAGACCAACCTCATGAGATGTATACCCTGTAAACATAGATGCTCTGGAAGGTCCGCTCAAAGGAGCTGAACAATAAGCATTCCTAAACAGAACTCCCGACTGTGCCAAACGATCCATATTAGGTGTATGCAAATCCGTATTCCCCACACAGCTCATGGCGGAAGCAGTCTGCTGGTCGGTTACAATATAGATGATATTCGGCAAGTCCTTTGCCCCTACCAGAGAAGGGGCAAAGGCGGTTGCACACAACATGATATTTTTTAATTCTGTCATAGTAAAGAAACCGATTAAAGTTTATTTACGTAATAACTCTACATCAAAACTTGCCGCATCCTTACATGTAAAACGTAGCACGGTTTGTTTTTTATCTGCTGAAACAAGTTTGCAATACGGCGTTTCCGCTACTTGCCACAAGCCTTTCAATGTAACGGTTACAGGAATTTCTCCACTCTCATCATCAATCCACGGACGTGAATAGATGCTCCGTTCAATCCGTTTGCCATCTTTATCAAAGGCCTCATCACTCGGACCACGGTACAATGCCAAGTCCGGTTGAGAAACAGTCAGTAACAATTTATCTTTATTCTCACGAATCATGACCAAGCAGGAAGTATCCGCCTTTTGTAACAAACCGTCCGCTGGAAGCGTTTGGGGAGTTTCAAACAAAACATAAGAAGTAAGATTATCCGTCAGTGAACGAACGATATGCGCATTACGGTCTTGCTGAAGAACTTTATAAGAAGGTTTCTTCGCAAATGCTTTCAAAGAAACGGCATCCGTACGAGGTAATACGGCATATTCATAAGAAGCGCCCTTCGGAGCCTTGCCATGTTGCAACGTCAAAGAAACCCAATCGCCTGAAGTAGGCTTCGTACTGCGTTCTCCTACGGTAACTTGCGGAAAATTCTTTTCATATTTCGCGCTTGCCACAGAGGCTTTGGCAAGGTAATACCCTACCCCGTTCGGATCAATATAAGTCTGCCCGTCACTCTTGTAATTATTCCAGTATTGATGGTTTTCGGGAGTAATAGCCGCTAACTGGAAAACGGTAGTCTCTGTAGGAAACTCTGCATTCGTATTCTCAATGTCTGTACCCAAACATACTATCGTACCATCAAAAAAGTGGAAAGACTTACGAGCACGATGCGAACCATTGTACTTGTCATGCTCGTGCAATTTCATACCGAAGTTACCGTTCAAGCGCGCTTGGGACAAGCCACCGGCAAAAGCCTCATCGGAATAGAGCATTTCTTCCATACCCGAATAGATGTCCACGTTCAATACGTTGGCGCGCAACTGTTCAAAAGGCAGATGAATACTCGTCGTACCCGGAATACGGTTCCAATCAAAACCATTCTCCTGCCAACCACCGGTAGCAAAAGTCACCATTTCATCGGGTTTGCCTGTCAGTATCTGCATACTGCCATGCGCCAGATAACGACCGTAAAAATTGGCAGGAAGATAATGCTCGGCAGCCCACAAATAGCGGGAATGTCCACGTACGACAGCCGCCCAATTATCCCGGCGCTGTACAGAAACACAACCGTAGCCTAATGCAAGATTACCCTGCGGGTCAGGTTCAGGACGAAAGCCTTGCGCTTCAAGTAATTCTTTCATCTTCAACTCCTGCCGGGTAGAAGCCTTTGGCAAATAATCGGGGGCATCCTTATCCGACGTATTGGAATAAGCCGTCAAACGCAGATAGGCAGCCGCCATATCGGCATCGTATTTCTGCTTGCCATCCGGTGTACCGGCAATAGCCATAGTGGCATACTGAATAGGTATCAGCTCTCCTTTTCCGTTAGGGTGACGACCGGACATAGAAAGAGACCATTGCTTCAAATTACAATAAAACCGCATCGTGAGCAATACATTCTTGACCGTGGAGTGTGCCAGTTCGGAAACCTTGAACTCAGTTCCGCTCAACAGATAAATCATATTCGTAGCCCCGTCCAAGCCGCCAACAGCATAGGCAGGATAGTTGTTACGATGATGGAAACAAGCCCCATCTTTTTTGAAAGAGCCGGACAAACCTTGAGCCGGCCGGCATCCATAATCCAACCAGCGCGAGAAAGAACGCAGATATTGCAGTTTTTCCGGGGTATCTTCCATAATCAGAATACTTGCCATACGTCCTTGAGTCTGCGTATTGAAAGAGTCTATATCTATACCGTTTACGGTAGGTTTAGGATAAACCTCGTTAGTGATGGCATACCAGCGCAGGGTACGTTCGGCTTCATTCAACTTACCGGCCTCATTCAATACCTCTTTCATCAAGAAATAGGCCACATACAGACCGCGCATGCTGTAACCGTAGTGGTGGATATTTCCCCAGCAACTGCCGTAGGCCACACCCTGGTCGGTAATATGATCGTACATAGCGAGGAACTTTTGCTTCAACTCATTCTGTATAGCGACATCCGTCGCATTGTTATAAGCAACGGCTATGCGCTTCATCAGTTTGAAGTATTCATCCATTTCCATGCCCAGTTTGGTAAACATATCCTTATCCCAATCCGGTATCATACGTTCGTAAGCTTCCGACTGACGTACCATGAAGATAGGCAGACCGCTCACCTTACCGTTTCTATATGTAATCTTGTAGAAGTCGTATTGCTTACGAATAGCCGCCATTTCCTTATCCGACAACTTGCCGGGTGTATAAAGCATATCTCTGAAGCGTTTCTCTATCACCCTCATTTCCTGTTTCTGCACATCGCTTACCGGAGTCAAGGCTATATCCGGTTTCCATAAAGAATGTTCGTAAATAACAAGCCAATGATTGGTAGTTCCCTTATTCACAAAAGGAACTTGCACGTCAGCCGTCTGCTGGCGGGCATCCACCTTGCTGGCGGGTATGATATGATCTAAATACAGCTTCCCTTCACTATCGGGAGCAATAATACGGATTTCGTTCATCCCCTCTTCCGGTGTCCCCTCCATATCACGTTCATAACATACCCACGCTGCACGCCAACCAGTGAAGTTGATTCCGAACGGGAAAGAAGTGCATTTCTTTCCGTCCTTTAAAAACTCAAACTCTATCTTTTTGTCTTGTGCCTGTTCATTGTACACCCATACAATGAAAGCGGAGAGATAGGTATCCTTCCCGGTAGGATCTTTCTTCTCGAACTTCAAGTCCTTTTTGATAGAGAGCACAGCCCCCGGATTAAATGTCCAGCTCAAACTATGCAAACCGTCTTTATAATGTTCGTCACTGATTTCTAAACGGGATTCCGTTCCCGAAATAAACACCGGTATTTGCCGGTCTTCAAAAGAAAGTAGTTTTTCGTTCTTTACTACCTGAGCTTCTACACTTACCGGCAATAAAGTTCCAAGGAGCATCCCCACTCCCATTGTCCATTTACTAAATTGCATCATATTTATTCATTTAAGGTTACTATAATACCGTTTACAAAGAAAACCCTCTTTCAGGAAAAAGAGGGGCATAAATCGTACAGAAGAGGTCTAAAAATGTTATAGCCTCTCCCTGCAAAGTACAGAACAGCGATTACTGTTCTGTGTACAAAAGCAAAAATTAATCAGTTAGGGATGAAGTTCCTCGAAGCTTTTATTTTCTTCCTGCATTGTGCGGACAGTTTCTTCCAGTTCGCTGACAGGCAAATCAAAATTATACCAATCGTTATAGCAGTCGGTGACGTACCATTTACCACCTATCAATTCAAAAACAACACGAAGCGAAGGTTCCGACTCATCATACCCCGCTTCAAACTCTTTATGGGCCGGTTCATCACGGGTGAAACGGGAAATATAGATTCCCCCTTCCTCCTCCGTAATCCTTCCCTCTTGCAGAGTTTCGCTATCCAGCAGTGCCCATTTATCGCGGGTAAAAGGAAATGTTTGCTCCGTTTCACCATCGTCTTTCAACAAAACAATAGGAGATTTTAAAGGAAACTTAATACGGGAGTACTGAAATGAAGCGCTGGACGTGAATTTCCGGAGAAACGTCTTGAAATCCTCTCCGGCCGCCAGACTGTTGGCAGTCGAGAACATAAGCGCCGTACACAGACAAAAAACAAAGTAAATTGCCTTCATATAGATACGAATTATTTCGATTCAGGGTACAAATATACAACAAGTCAGGAATTTACAATGAAAAGCCGACAGGAATTTATATCATGCTACCGCTGACTCTTTAAATACTCATATCCGAAACGGCAATGCAGGCAATCTTTCTTGTCACAGTACTCCTTTTGGAGCTGAAGCAATGCTTGCGAGTCCGCCGCTGTATAGACGGGCAACCCTGCACCGCTCCATAAGCGGGTAACATGATTATTCTCCGCTTTCAACGCTTCAAGGAAACGGGTAGCACGTTCACAAAGCTCCTCGTCCGCCTTATGCATTCCGTAAGTATAAAGAAAAGGTATGACGGTGTTGATAAGAATAAGGTTTAAGGCATTCTCCCCCAACCGTTTTTCCCGGTGAGGCGAAGCCTTTTTAAATGTGAAATGCTCTTCCCAATAAGTTGAGGTCTGCGCCGATAATATTTTCTTTACATCTTCCGGCGTTTCGGCCGCCATGACGCGTGAAAACAAAGACTGTTCCTTATGATACAACCAGGCAAGTTGCGCCAAACGCACATGAGGGAAATTACCGGGACGCAGTCGCAGAAAACTCCACAAGTCGCAGGTCATAGGTACAGGCAATCCGAATTTATGTTGCAAATAATGAAATTCTTTTCGAAGTTTCTGATGGTAACTATCCTCTTGAAAATCTTCTTCCAAAAGTCCCGCCTGTCCTAAAAAGAACGCCTCTACTTGAAAAAGGCTGTCCCGATGTTTGTCCACCGCACGAAACGGCAGATGATTGGCCCATGCTTCAAAGGCATCACCATTCAACCCGAAACCCAAATTACGGGCAAGGGTAATAAAAAATACGTCCTCCCAATGATTATTGCAACGTTCCAAGCGTGCGGTAACGGCTTGCACCTTCTGTTCAAAACGCTCTACCTGCAAAGCCGACAACCAAGAATGAACAGTCAGTTTCGGAAGGAAAGCAAGGATGGAATAGCAAGGAGGATATATCTCCGCCTGTTGCAACTCATCATAACGCTGCCGGACATTGTCAGGGCAGCGCAATAATAGCTGAGGAACAATATCACCGTTCGTATGATACACCTCGCAGTCCGAACCGCCCACCACATACAGGATAACATTATCGTAGGCTTTATCCCGGTCGTGTCCATGACGAAACCAGTCCGAAGCCTGCGTATGCAACTCGACGTTACCTACCCAAAGCGTACCGTCTATTTTTAATTTCGCGTTAAAGAAGTCGGGGCCTGCATCAGTATTCGGCAAACCGGGTTCTATCACTTCGACCGGCTGTCCGGAGGTCGTCTGGAGTGGCATTAAAGGAAATATCTTATGCTTCCAGACGTAATGCAGCAATTGTTCCATTGTTAACAAGACGTTAATGTTGTGTACAAATGTAAGAAAAAGATTACCTTTGCGACGTATAGTTTGTTGATAAACTGAATAAAAACCAAAGAAACAATGAAAATAGCACTAATCGGTTACGGAAAAATGGGCAAGGAGATTGAGAAAATCGCCTTGAGCCGCGGACACGAAATTGTCAGCATCATCGATATCAATAACCAGGAGGATTTTGAATCGGACGCATTCAAGAGCGCCGACGTTGCCATAGAGTTTACCAATCCAATGGTAGCCTATAACAATTATATGAAAGCTTTCAAAGCCGGCGTAAAATTGGTTTCGGGCAGTACGGGCTGGCTGGAGGAGCACGGCGAAGAGGTCAGGAAACTCTGTACCGAAGGCGGCAAGACACTGTTCTGGTCATCCAACTTCAGTTTGGGGGTAGCCATATTCTCGGCTGTCAACAAATACCTGGCAAAGATTATGAACCGTTTCCCCGTTTATGACGTAACGATGAGCGAAACGCACCATATACAT
>ENA-OPCC01000115-OPCC01000115.1-human-gut-metagenome-genome-assembly--contig:-NODE-115-length-41269-cov-9.004707_pt1 | contig 41269 bp, 40 predicted proteins | sample MGYA00241558_ERZ501467 | MGnify/ENA primary metagenome ERZ501467 (study PRJEB25962, sample SAMEA2042620) | human gut metagenome | biome: human gut; feature: human-associated habitat; material: faeces...
AGGCCCTCATCGACGCCATCAAGCGCGTTTCGCTGGTCGCCGAACGTAACGCCCCGATCCGTATGGTCTTCTCCGGCCAGGAGCTGACGCTGTCGGCCGGCACCGCCGACGAAGCACAGGCGAAGGAGATTCTCGACATCGACATGGACGGCGAGGACATCACCGTGGCGTTCAACCCCTCCTATCTGGTCGACGGCCTGAGCGCCATCAGCGAGCCGTTCGTGCGCATGAAGATGACCACCGCGGTCAAGCCCGTGGAATTCAACGGCCAGCAGGAAGCGGATTCCGACGAATCCATGGACTACCGTTACCTGCTCGTTCCGATGCGCTTCAACAACTGATTTCGTTCCACCTGTGGCCCGGACGGCAAGTTCCCGTCCGGGCCACCATGCCATCGCCTTCAAGGAATCCCGGTTTTCATGCATATCTCCCGTCTCGCGCTCGACCATTACCGGTCATGGGACCATTGCGTGCTTGATTTCGAACCGGGAATCAACATTCTCCAAGGCTCGAACGGCCTAGGGAAAACCAATATCGTGGAAGCCGTGGAAGTGCTGTCCACCGGCTCCAGCCACCGCACCTCGTCATCGCTGCCGCTGGTCGAAAAAGGCCACCCTTCCGCCACTGTCCGGGCCAACGTCGAAGATGCGGGCGAACAGCGCACATATGAGATCACCATCGCCGCGCGAGGCGCCAACAGGGCGCGCGTGGACGGCGGAAAATCGCAATATATGAGGGATATCGTGGGTTTGGTCCCCTCCGTGTCCTTTACCCCCGAAGACCAGCGGTTGGTGTCTGGCGATCCGGCCACCCGACGGAACTTCCTTAACCAGGCGGCTTCGCTGCTGTTGCCCCGTTATGCGCAGTCGTTGCAACAGTTCACGCACGTTGCCAAACAGCGTGCCGCATTGCTCAAACAGCTGTCCGACGGCTCCGGCATCGACCCCGAATACGGGCGTCAGGCCGTGCTGAGCGGTCTGGAAGTGTGGACCGGCCAATTCATCGCCCTCGGCGTGCAATTGACCAAGGACCGGAACGATGTGATCGGACTGCTGCGCGAGCCGTTCACCCGTATCTATGCTTCGCTGGCGGGCGAAGAGGAACAGGCCGACCTGGTGTATGAGCCGTCCTTCGACGAGGTGCTTCTGTTCGACGAGCCGGCCGCGGAAATCAGCCGTCATTTCCAGCGCATCTACCCCGGCGAAGTGGCCCGTGGGCAGAATCTGATCGGACCGCAGCGCGATGATCTGACATTGCGGCTCAACGACATGCCAGCCCGCGAATTCGCTTCGAACGGCGAGATGTGGACGATGGCGCTGGCCTTGAAAATGGCATTGTTTGAAATCGTGCGTGACCGGTTGGGATTGCAGCCGATTGTGATTCTCGATGATGTGTTCGCCCAGCTTGACGACAGCCGGCGCACGCAGATTCTTGATTTCGCCAGAAAACAGGATCAGGTGCTGATTACCGTGGCCGCTGAAGGCGATGTACCCGACTATGAATCGGCCCATCGCATCGACGTGGCCACACTGGCCGAACCAGCTTCCGTGATACTGCCAACTCTGGGCAATTTGTCCGATTCGCGGGAAAACGAGAGTTTGGGTAAGTATGACGGAAAACCCGCGGTGGACAGCGCGTCCGTAGAACGGAAAGTGTCATGAACCCGCCGATCGCCCGCCAACTCAACCTGGACGAGACCAAACTGCCGGCCGAAATATTCGAGCGGCTCTCCCGTCGCGGGGCGACCTTGAAGGACTACAGACGCCGCCGTGAAGAGGCCATCGAAAACTTCGGCAAACCGGGGCGCGATCCGGCTGAACTGGGCAGCGTGATGACCACCATCGCCGGCAATGGCGTCTGGGCGGCGAATATGAAACTTGCGCAATTGCGCAACCATTGGGACCAAGTGGTGGGACAGGCCATCGCCAGCCATTCGGCAGTCGCCGATTTCACGGACGGCGTACTGACCATCCGTGCCGAATCCACGGTCTGGGCCACGCAGCTGACCTACCTTATCCCCCAACTTACCGATACCATCCGTCGCAATCTCAAAGGATTGACCATCGCCGAGATTCGCGTGACCGGACCGGCCGCCGGATACACGCGCAAATGGGCTCGGCGGCGGTAGCCAAGATACCAAACAAATTCGCAGAAGCCTCGCTATGGCGCTCGTCGGGTTAGACGAGTAAAATCACATGCAGTATGGTCAAATGGCCAGAAGAGCCCTTTACGGGCCTCGTAAGCCATATCGCCTCCGTGAATGACCTTCATGACGGAGGTTGACCCTGTAGTCACGGAAGGAAGCCTGTTGGCAGACGAAACCAGCAAAGAGGAGCAGCTGAAGGCGGCTGCGGAACGCATCAACAATGCGGAATTGACCGAAGGCGAACTTGACGAATCCATGGCCCCCGAGCATGGCTTCTTTATCAGTTATGGCTCCTGTGTTAAGATCTGCGTCTATTGCCATCTGTTTACCCGGCATAGCATCAAGTGTAAATCTTGCCGTTACTTCCGCAACACGTTCAGAACCTTTATTGATTACAATAAGCTGTACAATCAAAAGTATGATAAATACGATAACACCTATTACAAGGTCATTGCCGGCAACGAAAGAGCCAAAAGCCTTAACGACTTTACCCGGGTTACCCGTACTGAGAATAAGCTTTGTTGAAGATACGTTAAGTGCTATCCTGAAAATTGTTGTAAAAAGAAGCATTGAAGGGAATGCCTGCATATCAAGCACATCATTGGAATACAATGCCGTAAAAAGAATTATGAATGCCACAGTTATATTAATGGCAAGCATCACATCCAGTAAGCCGGAAGGAAGTGTTATAAAAAGACAGACAATAGCTGCTAATAAATATATGCCAATCATAATATCTGTCTTTTTCATTTTTTTGTCTCCTTCCTGTAATTATTATATTTTATGTTTAACTTTCCATACAAAGGCAAGAACCTCAGCTACTGCCTGATACAGTTCCTGTGGAATCTCACTGCCCAGGTCAACATTATAGTAGAGCATCCTTGCAAGAGGTTTGTTTTCAACGATTTCAACCTGATTTTCCCTTGCAGTCTCTTTAATTTTCTGTGCAAGATAATCTTCTCCCTTTGCCACAACAACAGGTGCTTTTCCTGAATTCTGTTCATATTTCAATGCAACCGCAAAGTGGGTAGGGTTCGTAATTACAACATCAGCCTCGGGAACCGCCTGCATCATTCTTCTCCTTGATGCCTCGTTCATCCTTCGCTTCTGCTGGTTCTTAACTTCAGGATTACCTTCGGTATCCTTCCATTCATCTTTTAATTCCTGCTTAGACATTTTCATATCATTTTTGAACTTGACATATTCAAAAATAAAATCGGCAATACCCACAATCAGATATATCACACTGATGGTTATACCTACATCCATAAGTACATCTCCCATTCTGATAATTGCCGCTTCAAGGGATATATTATAAAAATTATAAAGCAGTCCTATTTCTTTTTTTAATTTATTATAGGTTACTAACATACATATTGCCACAATGGCAATGGACTTAAGCAGCTGAACAAGCGTTTTAACTGAAAAAATACGCTTTATGCCGTTCACCGGATTAAATTTATCCGCTTTCGGTTTCATTGGTTCTGCAGTCGGTTTCCATTTTACCTGGACCAAATCACCTACAAATGCCACAAGCACTGCTGCAGCCATTATAGGAAGCAGAATTACAAGCATATCAAGTATGGCATCCGACATATAATTTTTAAAAAATCTCGAAAGGGAATTAAGTTCAAGGGAGGTTGCATTGACCTCGCCCATCTTTTTGTAAATAACCTTAAATTCATTAATGAATTTAGTTCCCATCGTCCCTACATATATCTTTAGTATTATAAAAAATACCAGCAGGGAAACCGAGCTTGTCAGGTCCCTACTTTTAGCAACCTGACCTTTTTTTCTTGCGTCTTTTAATTTCTTGGCAGTAGCCGGTTCGGTCCTCTGTCCACCCGGTCCGTCTTTGGCGAAGAACTGCAGATTGTATTTGATCATCTAAGTCCTCCCGCAACCAGCTTAACCGCAGCCTTAATGTTCTGATATATAAAATTGGCTATCTGCGGAAGCAGTCCTACAGTAACAAACATTATGACAAGACCTGCCAGAATTTTTATCTGGATACCAACAGCAAACATATTAAGCTGTGATGCGACTTTTGCCAGAATACCCAATACACAGTTCACAATAAGGAGCGATACAAATACCGGTAAAGCAATCCTGAAACCTATTATAAAATAATCAGAAACAAGCGTAACCACCGAACTGTATAAGGAAGGATTAACTGATAATCCGTTTATAGGGATAATAGTATATGTATCCACAATCGCTGATATAAGGAACTGATAAAGTCCCGATACCATAAGGAGTAAAAATACCGTATAGTAATATAGCGTACCTGATACTGTAGTCTGGTCTCTAAGGGTAGGGTCATACTCGCTTGCCATTGACAAACCAATATTACTGTCAATAATGTTACCCGCAAAAGTTATGGTCTGCACACAGACCATACAGGAAAAACCAAGTAAAAGCCCGACTACGCTCTCCTTGATTACAAGAATCGCATATTCCAGAATACTGCTGTATTCCAGCGTTCTGTCCGGAACAAGCGTAAACACAATTAACGAAATAAAAAAAGCTAACCCCAGTTTAGTCCTCTGAGGTGTATTAGCCATATTAAAAAAAGGTGCCGTATAAACAAAGCTAGCTATACGTACCAAAATCAGGAGAAAAACCTCCCAGTAATTCAAAGCTACCTCATAATTAAACATACGAACACCTGCCTGTTTATGAACGACCTATGTACATATTAAAATTAGACCAAAGCTCGTTCATATATGATGTAATATTATTGAGCATCCATGAACCAAACAACATTACTCCGATAAAGACTGCTATAATCTTCGGAACGAATGTCAAAGTCTGCTCCTGAATGGATGTCATTGTCTGGAATATACTTATAACAAGACCGACAACAAGGGAAATAATCAGAATCGGTGCCGAACACTGGATTATAAGATAAAGTGCTTTTCTTGATATATCAATTATCTGTTGTTCAGACATACGTTCCTCCTAAACTAGTAAAAAGTCTTAACTAAATTACCTATAACAAGATTCCAGCCGTCAGCCATTATAAACAAAAGTATCTTAAACGGCAACGATATTGTCGTTGGCGGAAGCATCATCATACCCATGGACATAAGTGCCGATGAAACAACCATATCTATTATTATAAACGGTATATAGATAAGGAAACCTATTATAAAAGCAATTCTTAATTCACTGACTATAAAACTCGGTATCAATACCTGAATCGGTATATCATCATAGTCCTTCAGCGTTGAAGTATCCACCTTGGCTATATCGATAAACATCCTTATGTCCTTGGTGTTGGTCTGCTCCAACATAAACTGTCTTATCGGCTTAATGCCCACATCATACGCTTCCTCCGACGTTATCTCATTCTTGGATAAAGGCTTAATTGCGTCATCATACACCGTCTTAAAAGTAGGTGCCATGATAAAGAAAGTAAGAAAAAGAGCAAGTCCCACAAGCACCTGGTTAGGCGGTGCCGTCTGTGTGCCTATTGCTGAACGCGTAAAATGCAGCACGATAATAATTCTTGTAAAAGAAGTAAGCATAATAAGAATGGAAGGAGCAAGTGCAATAACTGTCAATACCAAAAGTATCTGCAATACGCTTGCAAGGTCACTTCCATTTCCTGCCGATATTCCTATTGTTAAATTACTTGAACCGGTTGTCTCTGTCTCACTCACGGTAGGAATGGTATCCGTTGCATAAATATTGGTCCTGCTTAAATGGATTACCGTAAAAACAATTGCAATGACAAAAACAAGCCTTACAAGTCTCAAGAAGAGCTTATGTTTCTTCTTCATCTGTCTCTTCCTTTTCTGTTTTATCTTTATGAACTATCTTAAATCTTGAAAAGACATTACCAAATGTCTCTCCTGTCTTAGTATTGTCAGTAAGTACAAGTTCATCACCGTTAATCTCGCCTATGGTTGTAACAGTATCTTTACATACAGCAATAAGAAAATACTTATCGCCCACATTAACAACCTCTAAAATCTTATTACCTGAAAGTCTCAGACTCTCAACAATTTTAATGTTGCCGCAGCTTATCTGCTTCTTCTGATAAGAACCAATCCACCGTGTAGTAAAATATGTAACGGCAAGAACTACCAGAAAGATTACTGTTACCGAAATAAACTGTGCAACACTGTTATTAGCAAGTGAAACAGTTACCATAATTAACCAACAACTTTTCTTACAGCCTCAAGAACTCTGTCTGCCTGAAAAGGCTTAACAATAAAATCTTTCGCACCGGACTGGATTGATTCAATAACCATCGCCTGCTGTCCCATTGCTGAACACATAATTACGGTTGCTGAAGGATCCGCTTCTTTAATTTTCTTAAGAGCCTGTATTCCATCCATCTCAGGCATTGTAATATCCATAAGGACGAGGTCCGGCTTCAGTTCAGCATATTTCTCAACGGCTTTAGCTCCGTTCTCAGCTTCTCCGACTACAGTATATCCATTCTTAGTAAGAATGTCTTTAATCATCATTCTCATGAATGCTGCATCATCGCAAATTAAAATATTCTTAGCCATAAAAAATTCTCCTATCACACAATATGATTATTCTTAATTATACAATAGTTTTAATATTTTTCCTACTGTTTATTTAACTATTTCTGTAATTTTAACACCAAAACTTTCTTCAATAACAACTACTTCACCTTTGGCAACATACTTGCCATTTACAAGTACATCAATAGGTTCACCTGCTATTTTGTTAAGCTCAACGATAGTTCCCGGCGCAAATTCAAGAATTTCTTTGATTGACTTGGTTGTTCTGCCAAGTTCTACTGTCACCTCAAGAGGCACGTCCATAATAAGGTCAATATTCTCATGACCCGGCAACGCATTTCCGCCTGTAAATGGCTGGAAAGAAGCCGGCTGGACGTTTACATTCTCGTAATTCTGGGATGGCATTGCATATCCCTGTGGTGGCATTGCATATCCCTGTGGTGGCATTGCATATCCTTGTGGCGGCATTGCATATCCTTGTGGCGGAACCGCTCCTGCCATCTGCTGTGGCTGTGGTGTCGGCTGCTGTACAGGCTGTGGCTGTGGTGCCGGCTCGGATGCCTGTTGTTCAGGCTGTGCCTCTTTCGTTGATGTTGTCATTCCGGAAACAGCATCATGCATAAATGTCTCATAAAGATGTCTTGCAAAATCAAACGGGTACAGCTGCATAATCTCACTGTCTATAAGTGTACCTATAGTCATTCTGAAAGAAACTTTTACAAAACGTTTCTGAAGGAATTCAGGTATGTCCTTCTTATTGTTGTCATTCAAATCAACCAGATTAGCAATTGGCGGACTTATATCTATCTTCTTTCCTAACATTGAAGACATCGAAGTGGCGGCAGAGCCCATCATCTGGTTCATTGCTTCACCGATTGCACTAAGATGTAATTCTCCGATAGGTTCATCGCTTACATTACCCGGGCCACCCATCATAAGGTCAGTAATAATCTTAACGTCCCGCTCCTTTAATACAAGAACATTATTGCCGTCAAGTCCCGATGTATAAGAAATCTGCAAAAATACGCAAGGCTTGTCGTAAGAATCGGCAAGTTCCTGCCAATTCATATATGTAACCTTAGGTGTTGTAATATTTACAGTCTGGTTAAGCAGGGTACTGAGTGTTGTTGCGGCAGTTCCCATACTGATATTGGAGATTTCTCCGATGGCGTCTTTCTGCTCATCTGTAAGTGTCTCTTCTCCATCTGTATTGGCATCCGCAAGTCCATCTACATTGGCACCTGCCAAAAGTGCATTTATTTCTTCCTGTGATAACATTCCATCCATCTTACTCTTCTTCACCTCTCAACACATTCGTTATTCTTACTGCATAATTATCATCTGACGAACCCGGCAATGCAGTAAACTTATGTATATTGCCGACATAAACATCAAGTTCTTCATCAACTTTTCTGTCAAGTCTGATAATATCACCAACATTTAAATTAAGAAAATCATTAACAGATATTGTGCTGTTGCCCAAAACAGCCTTAACCGGTATCTGTGCTTTGGATATGAGTGAAGATATTGCATCTTCGTATGTCTTAACATCTCTATGCTGCATTGTAGAGAACCAGTATTTGGTATTCAGCTTATCCATTACCGGCTCCAGCACCGAATACGGAAGACATACATTCATAAGTCCTTCCGTGTCTCCAAGCTTAATGCTTATCGTAACAATGGCAATCATCTCGCTAGGAGAAATAATCTGGGCAAACTGGGAATTAGTCTCAATTCTCTCCATTCTCGGTACAATGCTTAAAACATTCTGCCAAGGCTCTCTTAAAAGATTAACACAAATATTAAAAATTCTTTCAATTATTGAAAGCTCTATTTCCGAAAAATCTCTTCCCTTAGACAACGGTTTACCCGCTCCTCCAAGTAATCTGTCTATTATTACAAAGCCCAGATTGGAAGCTATTTCCAATACAATATTGCCATCTAACGGTTCAAAATCCACAACTCCCAGAAGTACCGGGTTGGATAATGCATTGGAAAATTCCGAATAAATTACGGCTTCGGAAGTCTTAACCTCAACCTGTACCGGCATACGCAGGTAAGCAGGAAGATTGGTCGAAAGCAATCTTCCGTAATGTTCAAATATAATTTCAAGCGTACGAAGATGTTCTTTTGAGAATTTGGCAGGTCTGGCAAAATCATAGTCCTTAACCGTCTTTTCCTCAGTATTTTTCATTTCCTCTACATCGAGTTCACCACTATTAAGCTGTTTTAACAAGTTGTCTATTTCACTCTGCGAAAGGACTTCGCCCATCTTCATTCACCTTCTTTTCTATAGATTATAACAGAATATTACAAATTATGAAACAACATATTCAGGGAAAGACACATCATATATTGCCCCTGTATCATAATAAGCCTGAAGGGCTTTTAAAAGTCTGTTTTCCATTTCTTTCTTGCTATTGCTTGCCTCTTCCTTAGTATACTCAATAACAATATCTCCTACCGCGCTTCCGAGATATGTTGTCATTGTGCTTTCTATAAGTTTCTTTTTATCCTTATAGTCAGACTGTCTCTTATCAAGCTTGATTGTAACAGAAAGTTTTAAATAATGTACTTTGCTGTCCGAAGCTCCCTGCTTAAGAGTAAATACCTGACTTGTCTCATCATCGCTGAACTTAACCTGCACATATTCTATATCTTCTGCTGATGGAGCACCATTCTCAGTACTGTCTCCACTGACATTCAGATCCACAATTTTTGCAATTTTACCAACAAGGTTATTAGTCTTGCTAACCGCCGGTACAAATGTAAATACAAGTATTACCGATAAAACAAGATTGACTAAAACCAATGCAAGAATGACAAAATTAATCATGCCTTTTTTCATTATCATCACCTAAACCCACCTAAGGGTCCCTTCTGCTTAACTGTTATAACTGTTATATATTTTAATTTCAACTCTTCTATTCTGGGCACGGCCTTCTGCTGTGTCATTGGAAGCAATAGGATTGTATTCGCCTCGTCCTGAATGTTTAAGTTTAACAGGACTTATGCCTTTATCAACAAGGAAATCAAAAACAGCAAGTGCCCTGTAATCCGAAAGCACATTATTGCTTGTAAAAATATCCCAGTTAATCGGAACATTGTCCGTATGGCCTTCTATCTCAATTAGGTTATCCTCATACATCTTCAAAATCACTGCTACGTCTGACAAAACTTTCTCCGCATCACTTGTGAGGGTAGCCGATGCAGAATTGAAAAGCAATGCGCCTTTCATATTCAGACATACATAATGTTGTGTAACCTGAACCTCTATGTTATTGCTCTGTCCCATCTTATCAAGGAGATTCTCTATTTTGTCACCCATCTGTTCTGAGTCTTTCAGTTCTTCTTTGCCTATAAGATCCTGTGCCTTGTCAATTTCAGATTTATCACTGTCGTCGTCACTGGCACCCATACTGCTGTAATACTCGCTAAGCTGGGTAAGCTGGCTCGCCCCGCTGGCAATTAACATTCCGTCATCAATTCCCGTAGAGCCTCCGTCAAGGACACTGTAACTTGAAGAAAAAGATGCTATAACTTCCTGAAATTTCTCGGCATCAATAGTTGACATTGAGAAAAGCATAACGAAAAAGCAAAGAAGCAGATTCATAAGATCAGAAAAAGTATTCATCCAGCCATCTGTTTTAATTGGTGGATCTTCATTTTTCTTTCTAGCCATCTACCTGGTCACCTCCACCTTCCTGTCCGTCACCATAACTGTTTCTGTCATTTGGAGAAAGGAATGACTTAAGTTTCTCTTCAATTACCCTAGGATTCTCTCCTGCCTGTATTGAAAGAAGGCCTTCAATCATAACTTCCTTAAGTATTATTTCATCTGAGTTATTAACTCGAAGTTTATTGGCAATAGGCATTGCAATCCAGTTGGCAAGCATTGAGCCATATAAAGTTGTAATAAGTGCTACGGCCATATTAGGTCCGAGGGCACTTGCATCTGACATATTCTTAAGCATATTAATAAGTCCTATAAGAGTACCTACCATACCCCACGCAGGACCCATTGCAGCCAATGTATCCCAAAAGCCCGCAACTTTCTTATGTCTTTGTTCCACACATGTAATCTCAGTCTCAAGGATAGCACGCACAAGATCAGGTTCTGTACCATCAACTATGAGAAGAATACCCTTTTTCATAAAAGGTTCCTCTATGTTCTCTGCTGCCTCCTCCAACGCCAATAAGCCTTCCTTACGTGCTACGTTGGAAAGCTCAATAATGTTCTTAATTGCTTCTGTCTGATCATAATTACGCTGTTTTAAAGCAAGTGCAAAGCCTTTAAGACCTCCTATAAAGTCCTTCATCTTATGTGATATTAATGTAGCACCGAAGGCTCCGCCGAATGTAATAAGTATTGACTTAAAATCAACGAAGTTCTTAAGTGCAGCCACTCCGTCATCACCGGTAATAATACCCATAACAACAAGAACGATACACGCAATTAATCCAATAAGTGTTGCTAAATCCATTTTATCTAATCACCTTGTATTCCATATATTATATATATTAATACATCCTATTGCTGAAAAATTAATCAATTTTCAGTAATTCGGAATAAATTTTTCTCTTATAAGATAATACTAAATTTTTAATGTCTTGTCTACTTTCTTTTACTATTAATTTTCGTCCGGTAGTAAGTGTAATAACCGTATCCGGCGTAGTTTCTACAATTTCAATAAGTTCCGGATTAACAGAAAATTTTATATCATTGAGTTTTGTGAGTTCTATCATAAGTTTTCCTCATAAATCCCTGCCATAAGGCAGGGATTATTAATTAATTTATCTCTTAAGGTTAATAAGTTCCTCGAGCAATGTATCTGATACAGTAATAATTCTTGAGTTAGCCTGGTATCCACGCTGTGTTGTAATCATGTCTGTAAATTCTGTAGCAAGATCTACATTGGACATTTCAAGGACACCTGGTGAAAAATATCCGCCATCCTCTGTTATATCATCACCAATACCGTCAAAGTTACCGGAGTTAAGTGTCTCCGCAAAAAGATTATCTCCGACTTTTTCAAGTCCTGAAAGGTTCTTGAAGTTAGCAACCGCTATCTGGGCAATAATCTTTGAATCACCATTATCATAATAAGCAACAATAATACCGTCCTTCTGGATACTTACACCCGACATAGTACCTACAAGACGTCCCGCTCCAAGTCCTTCCTTATCACCCCTTGCCGGTGTAAAACTTGTATCTGTACCGAGACATGTCATCTTTGAAAAATCAAGATTAACATCCTTAGCAAGGGAATCGATTCCAAGAGTTGTTGTATTAAGTGTTACTTTTCCATCCGCAGGATCTGCAAGTTCACCTGTTACCTTATCAAATGTAAGTGTAACGTCTTTAAGAAGTCCTTCAAGTTTGGTCTGTGCATCAGCTCCAAAATCTACTGCTTTGCCTCCACATGTAAGACCGGTAGCAACAAGGTTATATTTATAATCATCATCAGGATCCTGGGTTACCTTAACAGTTACCTGATATTCATATCCGAGAGTATCATAGAAAGTAATATTCATACTTCTTCCTACTCCTGATTCAAAACCATCATCTTCTTTGTTGATGTTGCCTGAAATTGTGCAGTTTTCCGTTGCTTCAGGGGCAGCATATTTATTTTCTGCTCCATAAAGGTTCAATGAAGTAACAGGTCCTTTCATTATTACGCCTTCTTCGTTGGCTTTCCAGCCCTGTACCGCATAACCCTGTGAAGTAACAAGTGTTCCGGCACTGTCTACCGTAAAATTACCTGCCTTGGTAAAATAATTAGTACCTGCGTTATTTACTATAAACATTGAATCTCCGTTTATCATAAGGTCAAACGGCTTACTTGTTGACTGTGAACCACCTGGTTCAGATACCTTTGTTGTAATAGAAGATACCGTAGAACCAAGACCAATCTGCTTTGCGTTGGTTCCGCCCATGCCGGTCTCTGCATTGGCTCCTGAAGCATTCTGTGTTGTCTGGTAAAATACATCACTGAATGTTACCGACTGTGATTTAAAACCTACTGTATTAACGTTAGCGATGTTATTACCGATAACGTCCATTTTTGTCTGGTGTGTCTTAAGACCTGCTACACCAGAGTAAAGTGCTCTCATCATAATATTTTTCCTACCTTTCTGTATAACAGACGGTGTATTGTATGTCTCATCCGGCGTTCAGAGACATCCGATTTCCCGAAGGTCCAATCTTATACCAATACTGCTCCGTCAATGTTTGTATAAATATTTTCACCATCAGCATCTTTTTCCATTGCCGTTACAACGGTATTGCTTCCGGTATTCACAATAAAAGCATACTCATCCATGAGAACTAAGGAATCTTTAATTCCCTTGCGGTTACTAAGCTGTGCTCCTTTTTGTAATCTGTCAATCTGTTCCTTAGAGAGATTGATATTCCTGTCCATAAGCCTTCTGCTGGCATGCTTGGAAAATTTAAGTTCCCGACTGCCGGCTTCATTTACCTTTTCTTTCAGTAAATCGCCAAAACTTATGTTACCTGACTGCTCTTTTTCAGGAGCTGTTCCTTTAAAATATCTGGAAGTAACCTGTTCAATGGAAACAAATCCCTGATTGTTAATTTCCATATACATCAGCCTTTCCTAATGTTACTGTTTTTTATTAATTACTTCGTTGTAATAATCTTCATCAACTACGGAATAGAGTTTTTCATAAGCGTAAAGATTATCATTAATCGATAAGTAAATCTTACCGTTAATCTTTTCGGTACACTGTACTTTACCTGTTATGTACTTTTTGTTACCTGCACTGTCGGTATCTTCAAGAATTACTCTTTTTCCGACAAGATTAGATGCACCCTGTTCAGAAATACTGTCACTTACAGTCTGAAGTGATTCAATCTGTGAAAATGAAGACATCTGTGATACCCATTCAGTGTTAGAAGATGGCTCAAGTGGATCCTGATACTGCATTTCTGCCGCAAGAATCTGTAAAAAAGCGTCTTTGTTAAGTGAATCCGAGCCTGTCTTTTTGTTAGCTTTACCATCTGTATAGTTGGCAACAACTTTGCCGTCTATTACCTGTGCAACTATAGCCATATTTTCCTCCTTTATGCCTTAATGTTAATACTGCTTTCCGTAAATCCGTTCTGTTCATCAATAATATCTGATTTATCATCTGTCAGTTCATCGATTCCTCTGAATTTTCTTCTGGCTCCCGACTTAGTGTTATTCCTGTCATCAGCTCCATCCTGCATATCAGAATCAAATTCATGACTTGCAACGGTTACTTCAACATGCTCAACCTTAATTCCCTGGCTTTCAAACTGGGTCTTAAGCATCGTAAGCTGGTTTTCGATTGCATTCTTGACCATTTCATTCTGGACAACCATTGAAGCTGTCAGAATTCCGTTCTTGGATGCCACCGTTATGTTGACTTTACCTAAATGTTCAGGTGTAAGTGCTACTTCAATTGTTCTTACTTCCTCTGTAAGATTAACTCTTACAGCGTCCACAATCTGTCTGACAACATATACACTGTTAATACCGTCCATCCCGTCTGCTGCCGTTACGGTTGTATCGGACACTGCCGACATAAGGCTGTCAAGAACTGTTTCTGCATTGGTCTTATTACCTGCGTTATCGTTCTTTTCCTTATGGTCATCTTCCGATGTTATATCGTTTTTGACAAAATCACCGGTATTCTCCGGTCTTTCATCATTGACAATAACATCTATGACTTTACCGCTTTCGTCTGTCTCATCCTGTCTGTTTACATCAGGTACATTCTGTCCCGTGCTCTGTAAAACTTTCTGATTGTCATCAGTAACAGGTTTTGCATAATTTTTGATAAGATTTATAACTTCATCAAAAGAAACCGCGTTGTCTTTCATAAACATATTGACAACTTCGTTAATTCCGGTATTAATGTCTGTAAGCATCTGTGACAATTCTTCATTGACCGCTATGGATACGGTATCCGTATTCTTAAACTGTGCAATAAGGCTCACAACATTCTGTGGATTAAGTAAATCTACAACTGTAAATCCTGATTCTGCCATTATCTTTTCAAAGTCTTCATCCGATATGTCAAGAATATCTTTTACTACATTTTTAATGTCCTCAACAAGACTGTCGACATTGGAATTGTCATTCTTTACAGTGGAACTGCTGTTTTTAATGGAATCCTTAAGCATATCGCTGTTGACCCTTGTCTGTCCTGCACCTGTCAAAGTATTACCTGTATCATTCAGGCTGTTAATTACATCTTTAAACTGACTGCCGGTATCTGTCTTACGGGAACTTATGTTGCCTGTCTGCATATTATTGATAATAAATGCAGCACTGCTTACATTCCCTGTGGTCATCGCCTCTCCTCCTTTCTAATTTTCTTTTGGATATATAAGAAGTGTGAGCTTTGCTGCCAATGTAGAGTTCATGGCTGCAAGTATATCACCCGCCTTATCTTTTTTCATGCAGGAAAGAATCTTCGCAACCTTCTCAAGGTCACCGGTCATTTCCTCAAATACTGCCGCGGCATTGGCAGGCTCCATTGAAGCGTAATAATCTGCAAGATTCTGTATAACCTCATCCATCTGGAGCTGCTCCAATACCTGTCTGTATATCTCTGCCGCATTATCGGCATCCATCTGTTCATACCAATTCTTATATTCATTTATATCGGGTGCATTATCCGTATAAACAACCTCATTATCAAATCTTTTTTTCAAAGTTTCAAAAGCGGTCTGATTAGCCTCGTAGGTCTTAAGTCTTTCAACTTCTGCCGTAAGATTCGATATGGTCTGTGCATTTTCGTCACTGTTCTTTTTATATACGGCAATTGAGTTTTCAAGCTCGTTAATCCTATCTATCGCTTCCTGTAATGTAGAATATGTATCACCGCTGTTGGAACTTAAGCTGTTGTCAGATACGTTAGGAAGAATTTTGTTAAGCACCGGTACATCCTTTAATACAGGATATAAAACAGAACTTCCGAATCCACCTACATCAAGTTTTACAAGAAGTGCAAAAATCGCAATCCAGATAACTACGATAAAAGCGGCTATTATGGCTGTAGTTCCTTTGCCCTTTTTCTTTCCGCCTTCTTCTGTTTCAAGGTCATCATTATCTTCAACAATTCCTTCATCTTCGTACTTTGGCATATTAATTCTCCTTTATATCTTTTTCACTGTCAGCAGTGAATCTGTAGCTTACTATCTCATCTATTTCTTTTTTCTCCTGTGCGGACAATTCAGCAAGAAATTCTTCAAAAGAATGTTCCCTTAACTTTTCATGGATCTTTCTGTCCTTGACCGCCTCGTTAAGTTTTGTTTTTGCAACATCAAGGTTCTTTTCGGCTACCCTGAGTTCCAGGAGCTTATCTTTTATCTCTTCTTTATTGTAATCCATGGCATTTTTGGCTTCTTTAAGACTTATCGGGGACAAAATCCCTGTTGCAAGTCTCCTGTAATCATCTTCAAGGCTTTTTTTTCTGGCAATCAGTATCTCAAGTTCGCTCTGGACTTTCCTAAGTCTGCCCATAGCCTCCGCATAAGCGGATTTTGCCTGATTTTCAATTTTATTTTTGATATTGAGGATGTTCTGTAATCTGTATACAAATTTTGCCATAGTTACACCTGTTATGCAAATACTTCTTCAAGACGTCTGATTTCGTCCTCAAAAGTAATTTTCTCGTCCGTCGCCTGCATAAGAAATTCATTGACTTTGTCAATTTTGCTTATTGCATAGTCGATGTTTTTATTGGAACCTGACTTGTAGGCTCCGATATTAATAAGATCTTCTGCCTCCGTGTATGTAGCCATTACGTTTTTAAGTCTGCCGGCAAGTTCTTTCTGATGTTTGTCTACAATCTGGCTCATACATCTTGAAATACTCTGCAATACATCTATTGCAGGATAATGATTTTTATGGGCAAGTTTTCTTGATAACATTATGTGCCCGTCAAGAATACTTCTTGCCGTATCGGTAATAGGCTCGTTAAAATCATCACCGTCTACAAGAACGGTATAAAGACCTGTTATAGAGCCTTTGTCTGAGTTGCCTGCTCTTTCTAAGAGTTTGGGCATCTCGCTGTACATGCTTGGCGGATATCCTCTTGTAACAGGAGGTTCTCCGGAAGCAAGTCCTATTTCTCTCTGAGCCATTGAAAAACGGGTCAGTGAATCCATCATAAGAAGTACATCTTTACCCTGATCCCTGAAATATTCCGCTATGGCAGTCGCCGTCTTGGCAGCTTTGTTACGGATAAGGGCAGGCTTATCTGAAGTAGCCACAACTACCACGCTTCGTTTCATGCCCTCTTCTCCCAGGTCTCTTTCTATAAATTCCCGCACTTCTCTTCCTCGTTCTCCAATAAGAGCAATTACGTTAATGTCAGCTTTGGTATTTCTTGCAAACATACCCAAGAGTGTACTTTTACCTACACCTGAACCTGCAAAAATACCTATTCTCTGACCTTTTCCTATTGTTAAAAGACCATCAACGGCTTTTACTCCGAGTGGGAGAATCTCATTGATTATAACCCTGTCCATAGGGTCCGGCGCTGTCTGTTCCACAGGATATCTTTCAAAAGACTGCAGCTCACTTCCGTCCGTAGGTACTCCAAGGCCATCTACCGTCTTGCCAAGAAGCCCTTCTCCCACATTGACATTAAGCGCCTCGTTGGTATTTTCAACAATGCAGCCCGGTCCTATGCCATCCACATTTTCAAAAGGCATAAGTACAATTCTGTTGTCTTTAAAACCTACAACCTCAGCATTAATATGCTGTCCCGGTTTGTCACGAAGGAGTATCTTGCAGACATCATTTAATTTGGCATCCGGTCCTATCGATTCTACTGTAAGTCCTATTACCTTGGACACGCGTCCCATTTTTTTATAGTATGTTTTACTAATAAGATTGTAGTATTTTGCTTTATCAATCATATTACAAGCCTTCTTATTGTTTATTAAGGCAGCTAAGAAGCTTAATTTCGCTTATAAGTCCCTCAAGCTGTATATCCAGGCTGCAGTCAAATGCACCTGCGTCTGTTTCTATAATACACTGGTTCTTCTTAAGGGTATTATCCCTTACCACTTCAATTTTGGAATCAAGGGATACGCAGTCATAAAGTTTATCTATGCTGTTCATAACAAAACCGTAATCCACATCGGATACCCTTATCAGGAAATCCTTATTGGCATCAGCGTCTTTTAATGTTCTTTGTATCAATAAAAGGACCAAATCCTTTTTATCTTCAGCAATTGTCAATGTGACCTTTGAGAAAACTTCCATTAACGTGTCAACAAGTTCCGATTCCATAACCTGATATTTCTCATCATATTCGTTCTGAAGTTTCTCACTCATTGACTTATAATCTGCCTCAAGTTTTGTCTGAAGGTCATCTGATTTCTGTTTTGATTCGATGGTACCCTTTTCATAGCCCTCTTTGTAACCGTTTTCCTTGGCATCTTTAAGAATATCTTCTGCCTGTTTCTTAGCATCCTCAAGGATATCTTCTGCCTGTTTCCTGGCATCTTCAAGAATACCGGCATTATTATCATCCTGCTGCTCTTCTTCGTCACTTATGAGCTTTTCGACTCTTGCTGCGTCTATTCCGCGAACAAATCCGTCAGGATCAGGTATCGACTTTTCAGCAAAACTGTTGCCTGATGTTGTATTTTTATTAGCTGAAAGTATGTTCTTCAGAAGTTCATTTGAATCTATTACATGTTTATCTTCATTTTTAACAACCACATGATTGTATTTCAACAGATTAGACAATTATCTCGTCACCTCCGCCACGGGAAATAACAATTTCACCTGTATCTTCAAGTTTTCTGACAATGTTGACAATCTTCTGCTGTGCTTCCTCAACATCCTTAAGTCGTACAGGTCCCATGAAATCCATATCTTCTTTAATCATTGCACCAAGACGTTTTGAAAGGTTATTAAAGATAACATTCTGCACTTCTTCGTTGGCATTCTTAAGAGCAACCGCGAGGTCATTATTATCAACATCACGGAGAACTCTCTGGATGGCCCTGTCATCAAGAGAAAGGATGTCTTCAAATACGAACATCTTACGTCTGATTTCATCCGCAAGTTCAGGATCTTCAATTTCAAGAGTCTCAAGAATATGTCTCTCTGTTCCTCTGTCAACTGCATTGAGGATTGCAACGATAGCATCAACACCACCGATAATTGTATAATCCTGATTAACAAGAGAAGCAAGTTTACGTTCAAGTACATCCTCAACTTCTTTGATAACATCAGGTGAAGTTCTGTCCATTGTAGCAATACGTTTTGCAACGTCTGCCTGTTTGTCAGGCGGCAGTGCCGAAATTACCTGTGATGCCTGATTAGAAGGCAGGTAGGATAAAATAAGTGCAATGGTCTGAGGATGCTCATCCTGAATAAAATTAAGCAGCTGTCCCGGATCCGTCTTTCTGATAAATTCAAAAGGTCTTACCTGCAGGCTTGCAGTAAGTTTGCTGATAACGTCTTTTGCCTTATCTTCGCCCAGTGCAGCTTCCAGAAGTTCCTTAGCGTAGTTGATTCCGCCCTCTGCGATATACTGCTGTGCAAGACAAACTTCATAAAATTCAGACAATACATCTTCCTTGGTCTGTGGTGATACACTGCTTGTGTTGGCTATTTCAAGCGTAAGCTGTTCTATTTCATCTTCTTTTAGGTGTTTAAAAATCTTGGCTGACTTTTCAGGTCCCAGTGCAATAAGTAAAATCGCACTCTTTTGAAGTCCGTCAAGCTCATTTTTCTGTTTTGCCATCTGTATTCCTCCCTGATAATACTTTGTATTACCAATTAATTCCAGCCTTCATTAAGCCAGTTTCTTAAAAGCAGGGCAACTGCTTCCGGATTCTCGTCAACGAATTTTTCGATAGCTTTTCTGGTCTCTGATTTATCCTGCAGGTCGATTTCCTCAACAGGAGGCTGCTGTTGTTTAGTTGTAGCAAGCATATCTTCAACACTAAGTTCAGGTTCTGTCTCTTCAACAGCTACCGGTCTTGTGCTTCTTATTATAATAAATATAAGTACGCCTGCGATAAGAACCGCAAGAATAATCTGGATAACAAACCATGGATTAGATGAAGACGTAACTTCTTTATCAAAAAATGTCATGGTATTGTATGCAATAATTGATACATTGCCTGCTGCTATACCGGAGCCTGTGGCAACTGCATTAAGGATATTGTCCTGAACGGTTGTCTCAACCGGTTCACTGTTGGCCTGCTTGTATTCTTCCCATGTCATATCGTCAAGCAATCCCTGTTCTTCCGCTTCTTCTTCCGTAAGAATGGTATTCTTGATGCAGACAATTGCCATGCTTGAATTTTTAAGGTTAACTTCACCCGGTGTCTTAGATGTAGTGGTAATTACTTCATTCTGTACCCAGTCATACTTGCTTAAAGTATATTTAGATGACTTTCCGTCTGAATTAATAATGTCATAATCCGTATCTGAATCATTGGATTCTGTTCCCGGATTGCCCCCTGCCGTAGCAAGCTGTCCCTCCGAATTAATTACATAGGAATGGGTTGGCAGACCGTTATCCGTTCCGTCCGGTGCAATATATTTATGGTCAACAACCTCAACATTATCAAAATTAACGTCAAGATTAATCATTATCTGAACATCATTATAAAGTCTTGTACTGTAAATAAGATCCTCGGCGCCCTTGATAATAGCATTCTCAAGCATTGCCTTAACTTTCTGTGTAGAATTGGAAGTAAATGAGGAATTAGCCTTATTACCTGAATAAAGTACATTACTCTGGCTGTCCACAATAATAACACTGTTGGTATTATCATTACCTACGTTGGTGGCAAGCAAAAGGCCTATTGCCTCTGCCTGTTCATCAGAAAGTTCTTTTTTAAGGTCGAGAACCGCAGTAATCTTTGCATCCTGTGTCTCTGAGAAAATACTGTTGCCTGTCTCAGGATATGAGATATTAACCCTCGCGCTCTTAATTGCATCCATTGATTCAAGATCCTGCTTGAACTTGGACTCAAGATATGCGGTATATTTTTCCTTCATAACAGTCTCTGTTGTGGAAAGACTTGATGATACAGCATCATCAAGCGTATATCCTGCGGATGATATATTATTGGATCCTAATACAAGCTTCGCTTCAACATAATCAGAATCGTCAACAAATATATTATTATACTCATCAACTGTTGCAGAAATATTATTGTCATTAAGGAGATTCCTTATCTCCACTACCTCAGTCTCATTGCTGCAGGCTCTTAATTTAACCATATCTTTCTTGCCGATTACCTTGGAAAGAACGATAATTACAACAATAATCACAACAAAAATGGTTACAAAAAGTATTCTCTGTTTTTTATTAAATTTAAGCCAGAAATTCTTAATTTTCTCCCAAATGGCTTTCAATCTGTCTTTCATCGTATGTCTCCTTAAAGACTATTTTATATCTGTATATTCATTATTTCCTTATATGCACTAAGCAACTGGTTCTTTACGGCAACAGTATATTGTAAAGAAAGATTAGCCTTCTGTTCAATTACCGCAAGCTCATGAGTGCTTGTAAGTTTGCCTGTAGCAAAATCGACTTCTGCCTGCTGTGCATCATGTATGTAGTCATTAGTCTCTGTAATCATATTAACAGCCGCATTGTAAATTCCATCAAAAGCTGATGAATCACCGCTCTTGCCAATTCCCGAAGTTCCTGAATTAACAATATTCTTAATGCTGTCCGATGTTATATTAAGCAATGATGATATATCACTCATTATGTATTATGTTCCTTTCGATATAAAATTATGAATTCATTAATTCATTAATTCAAGTCCCTTTGATGCCATTGATTTGCTGGCATCAAAAGCTGTTGCATTAGCTTCGTATGAACGTGTCGCATCTATAAGATCTGTCATCTCATTGACAATATTCACATTAGGATACTTAACATACCCATTCTCGTCTGCATCAGGATGTGATGGATCGTATACAAGATTGTAGTCCGTCTCCGTATCCTTGGTAATAGCTACAACTTTAACACCGTTGCCTGCCCCCTGCAAGGTCTCGTTAAATACATCTCCAAAGTTAAGTGAAGTCTTCTGGGTAAGTAAAACATTTCTTCTGGTATATGGTCCGCCCTCTGCCGTCCTTGTAGTATTGGCATTGGCAATATTCTCTGAAATAATATCCGTTCTTAATCTCTGTGCCGTCATCCCTGAGGCAGCTATATTCATTCCGCTAAAAATAGCCATATCACATATCCTCCTATGTTGTTGTAAGAGCAGTTCTTATTCTGCTGAAATTCTGGTTAATTCCATCAATAACCCCGTTATAATATAACTGGTTAGAAGCAAGTTCCACCTGTTCAGTATCTATATCAACATTATTGCCGTCAAGTCTGTAAGAAAGATTAGCATTATCAGTATAGATGGTAGGACGTACACAATTATAATCTATATTTCTGACTGTCTGTGTAAGATTGCGTGAAGACAAACCTGCCCTCTCCACTGCATCAGACAATACCGATTCAAAGCTGAGTTCCTGTCTCTTATAACCGGGAGTATCTACATTAGATATATTATTATTAAGCACCTCACTGCGTCTCCATGAATAGTCAGCGGCAGAGGTAAGCAGATCTACATATGAATATGCACCTGAATTAAACATATCATTCTCCTCCTTAATAAAGTCCGATAATATTCCATCATCAGTAATCACACTATAATATTATAAAGTATTGTAGTGAAAAGTAAAGTAAAATCGTCAAAAAAATCGCCATACCATCAATGTTGATACAGCGATTCCATTCACTTTAAATTGTAATTGGCAAGTTCATCGAAAATCATGTCGTTGAGTACCTTTATCTTGGTACCCTTCATCCCTGACGACCTGGCATCTATAACGCCCGCACTCTCCAATTTCTTAAGTGCATTAACGATTATCGACCTTGTCACTCCCTGTTTGTCTGCAATACGGCTGGTAACAATTATCTGTTCCTCGCCCATCTTAAGTTCTGAAAAAACATGCTTAATCGCATCTATCTCAGTATTGGTAAGGGTACTGATTGCCGACTTCGTAACCTGTTCCTTGCGGATTAAATCAGCCTGTTCCTCTGTAGAAGACCTTAACATCTCAAGCCCCACTACCGTAGCACCATACTCGCATAAAATAATGTCATCAATTTCGTACTGGCTGTCAGATTTGTATATAAATAATGTTCCAAACCTCTCTCCTGCAACATCAATAGGTGTTATTATTGCATGATATTTCTTTGTATATCCTTCTGCAAAACCCAATGTCTCAAGATTAACATTCTCCTTAGTGGATAATACATTAAGCATTCTCTCATTGAACATCCCGTCCACAAAACCGCCAATCTTATCCTGTACCAGTTCCTTAATCTCTTCAACGTCATCACAATTCGCAATTCCGAGTAATTTGCCCTTCCTGCTTACAACCAGAACATCCGAGCTTAATATCTCACTCATAACCTTGCAGATATCATTAAAAACCACTTTCTGCGAACTGTTGTTATGCAACAGCCTGTTAATCTTACGTGTCTTATCCAACAACTGAACACTGCTCATATCCTTTCTCCTTTCAGTGCTCTGTAAAATATAGTAAAATTGTACCATATCTATCGTTTTAATGCAACAATTTTCAGATATTATTTATCACATACATACCCGCAGTTATCATCTGAACATACGAGTTTATTGCCTTTTTCCACCATATAACTTCCACATGCAGGACATTTCTTCTCTGATGGTCTGTTCCATGACATAAAATCACATTCCTGATTGTCGCAGCCATAATATCTTCTGCCCTTTTTGGTTCGTAAAATAACAACTTCACCACCACACTTAGGACACTTTACGCCTGCTTTTTCAAGATAAGGCTTGGTATTGTGACATTCAGGAAAGCCCGGGCATGCAAGGAACTTACCGTGAGGACCGTATTTGATAACCATATTACGTCCGCAGTTCTCGCAGATTATATCCGTCTTCTCATCTTCTATCTTGATGCTTTCAAGATCCTTTTCCGCCTTTTTGACAGCTTCGTCAAGGTCCGGATAAAAGTTCTCGATTACAGTTTTCCACTTGACACTTCCATCCTCAACCTTATCAAGAAGCATTTCCATATTGGCAGTAAAACTTACATCCACAATGGACGGGAAAGATTTCTTCATTACCGAATTAACTGCTTCTCCAAGTTCTGTTACAAAGAGATTCTTCTGTTCCTTAATAACATAATGTCTGGCAATGATTGTTCCGATAGTAGGTGCATAAGTAGATGGTCTTCCAATTCCCTGCTCCTCAAGTGCTTTAACAAGGGAAGCCTCTGTAAAATGAGCCGGAGGCTGTGTAAAATGCTGCTTCTTATCATATTCCTGAAGTTTAATGACTGAATCCTTAGATACTGCTCCAAGTGTAATATTATCGGACTTCTGGTCCTCATCCGACATATATACAAGCATATATCCCTCGAATTTAACTTTGGAAGCAGACATGCTGAACCGGTAATCACCGGCTTTAAGTCTGACATTGATTGTCTCATATACGGCATTTGCCATCCTGCTTGCAACGAAACGCTTCCATATTAATGAATACAGTCTGAACTGGTCCCTGCTTAAAGACTCTTTAATCTCTGATGGAAGGAAATTAATATTGGTAGGTCTTATTGCTTCATGGGCATCCTGTATCTTCTTGCCTGAATTCTTCTTGTCGTCCGGTGCAAGATAATATGTCTCACCATAATTATTTCTTATAAATTCCCTTGCAGCAAGGTCCGCTTCTTCCGACACTCTTGTGGAATCGGTACGCAGGTATGTAATTATACCAACCGTACCCTGTCCCTTAATGTCAACACCCTCGTATAACTGCTGTGCTATACGCATTGTCTTCTGTGTTGAGAAATTCAAGGTCTTAGCTGCTTCCTGCTGCAATGTACTTGTGGTAAAAGGAAGCGGAGCTTTCTTAACTCTCTCACTGTTCTTAATATCATCAACAGCAAAATCGCAGCCCTCAAGGTCTTTCATTATCCTGTTAACGTCTTCTTCACTGCCTATTGTTACCTTGCCATTGCTGTCAGATGTTAATCTGGCGGTAACGGGCTTTTTCATTCCTTCTATATTAAGTATTGCATCTATTGTCCAATATTCTTCAGGTATAAAAGCATTAATCTCTTCTTCCCTGTCACAGATAATTCTTAAGGCGACTGACTGCACACGACCCGCTGAAAGCCCGCGCTTTATCTTTGCCCATAACAAAGGACTTATCTTATAACCAACCATTCTGTCCAACATTCTTCTGGACTGCTGTGCATTAACAAGATTCATATCTATCTTGCGTGGTTCTTTTATTGAAGCCTTAACTGCATTTTTGGTAATCTCATTGAAACTGATTCTGTTAATATCCTTATCTTCAAGTTTAAGTGCATTTGCAAGATGCCATGAGATAGCTTCTCCCTCACGGTCCGGGTCAGTTGCAAGATATACTTTATCAGCTTTCTTAACCAGCTTACGGAGATTAGCAAGAATGTCACCCTTGCCTCTGATAGTAATATACTTAGGTTCATAATCATGTTCAACGTCTATTCCAAGTGTACTTTTAGGGAGATCCCTTACATGTCCGTTTGACGCAGCTACTTCATAATTATTGCCCAGAAATTTTTTGATTGTCTTAACCTTAGCAGGTGACTCCACAATTACAAGATATTTTGCCATAAAAAGTATCCTCCTCAATAATAACCTTATTGAATCCTTACATAAAAGTTCTTACTTATCTCTCGTATTATTCCCTTAATTTCAAGACATGTAAGGCTGCGTAAAACCTCAGCCGGAGACATACCACTGTCATTTACCAATGTCTCAAGACTCTTAGGGGTAAAATCTAGTAATAGACTATACAACATTTTTTCATCCCTTGCAAGAACAATATCGTTTTTTATATTTTTTTCATAATTCGGGATGGAAAGCCCAAGTTCACCGGGCAGGCTCTCAAAATCCGTTACAACCATGGCTCCTTCGGCAATAAGCCTGTTGCATCCTTTGCTTGAAACATCGGTAATACGCCCCGGTACGGCATATACTGTCCGGTTCTGTTCCAAAGCTGTTCCCGCAGTAATTAACGAACCGCTTCTAAATCCTGCCTCAACCACTATGACATAATCAGACAGTCCGCTTATTATCCTGTTCCGTAGCGGAAACATTCCGGGAGTTGTAATACTCTCTCCCGGATATTCGGATATTATTCCACCGCGGTTCTGAATATCCATATACAGATTAAAATTCCCGGCCGGATAGCATTTTTCAACGCCGCCCGCAAGAACTCCGCAGGTATATCCTCCTTTGTATAATGCACCTTTATGGGCTTCACTGTCGATTCCTGCCGCAAGACCGCTTATAATACATGCTCCTGCTTCCGATAGAATTCCTGCGATTTCCCTTGCCGCATATCTGCCGTACTCCGAACAGCGCCTTGATCCTACTATTGCAACTGATCTGACATCATTTCGCGGGAGCCTGCCCTTGTAATACAGAATGTACGGTTTATCATATAATTCTTTCAGTCTGCAGGGGTAATCTTCCTCGTCCGGGAAAACAAAACGGACATTATTCTCCATATCCTTTTGATATTTTTCAAAAATATTCTGTCTTATATCCTTGGAAACAATTCTGTCTATATCCTTACCTGTAAGAACAGGCAGGCACTCAAATTCCTTTCTTTCCATATTATATAGTTCTTCAGGTGTTCCGAGAGACAGCAGTGTACGAATCTTGACATTGCCTATTCCCTCAAGATTATTAATCCAATACCAGTATTTTCTGTCCATTCATTACCTCACATTAATTTATATCCGATTGCTTCACAAATATGACCTTCTTCTATCCTGTCGGATTGTTCTGTGTCAGCTATGGTTCTTGCAATTTTAATTATTTTGTAATATGTCCTGGCCGACATATCATATTGAGAAAAAGCACTTTTCATAAGAATCTTGGCAGATTGTGACATAGTGCAATACTTGTTAACAAGTTGTGAAGGAATTTCGGAATTATATCTGAAACATTCCTTTTTGAAGCGTTCCTTCTGGATATCAATGCAATTATTAACAGCCTCTCTCATATCCTTGCTTGATATTTCGGTTCCGCCGGCACCCGTTATCTCATCATAGCCTGATTTGGTAACTCTCACACACATATCAATCCTGTCCGTTACCGGTCCGCTTATTCTGTCAAAATAACGCCTGATATCCCTGTCATTGCAATTGCATCTTGTTCTGTCGGGATAATATCCGCATTTACAGGGATTCATCGCACCTACAAGCATAAAATCAGCAGGATATTCATAAGTTCCGCCAAGTCTCCTTATTCTTATCCTGTGTTCTTCCATCGGAAGCCTTAATGAATCTATTACATCATTGGAAAAAAGATTGATTTCATCGAGAAAAAGCACACCAAGATCACTTAAACTAATCTCTCCCGGTGATGGTATGATACCTCCGCCCGTAAAGGCAGGTCTTGAAATTGTATGATGGGGAGCCCTGAAAGGTCTTGACCTTATAAGTGCCAATCCATCCTTTAAAAGTCCGGCAACGCTGTATATACTTGTTATTCTCAACCGTTCCTCATCGGTGAGTCCCGGAAGTATGGTAGGTATTCTGGAAGCAAGCATTGATTTACCCGCTCCGGGAGGTCCGATTAACATAAGATTATGTCTCGCTGCGGCAGCAATCGTAATGGCACGCTTAGCCGATGCCTGACCTCTTATGTCTGCAAAATCAATATTATTATCATCAGTATTGTCAATATTATTATCAACATGTGCCCGGCAATTACAGCCATTATTAATATAATCAACACATTCCCTAAGGGATGATATTCCTATTACCCTTATTCCTGTTACAAGAGATGCTTCACCTACATTGCCCATAGGAACATAGCATATTGTAAAGCCATTATCCCTGGCACAAAGAGTCATGGGAAGAATTGAACTGACATTGCATATTCCTCCATCAAGTCCAAGTTCGCCTATAAATAAAGCACCTGATACCTTCTTAGCAGCAATCACTCCTACGGCAGTAAGAACTGCCACAGCAACGGCAAGGTCATAAGATGTTCCCTCCTTGCGTATATTGGCAGGAATCATATTAATTGTTATCTTTGAGGGATTAATCTGAAATTTAGAATTCTTAATGGCAATACGGACACGTTCCTTTGCCTCTTTCGTCGTACCGGCAAGATTTCCGGTAAGTTCAAAATACGGAATACCCGGTGCCACGTCCGCCTGTACCTCAACAGGTACTGCATAAATGCCGGTCACAGCAGCGGAATATACTTTACCAATCATAAAAACCTCCTTTAATAAAGGAAGCATTATAAATAAAAATTAAGACATCTGTAATATAACACATTTCAATAAAAAAAGCCACGCTTTTTCAAAAAAACGTGGCTTTAAAAATTACATATCAGTCAAGGTCAAACAAGTCATGATTCAAAATTGTTGCATCCGCACTTCCAAATTCGCCCTTTGAGTCAATAGCTACAAATTTGAGTTTTACGGTTCCTGCTTTCACATATGTGTCATAACACTCCTTCATAACAGCCTTATCTGTATACTTAACATTGGTATTCTTATCGTTGTTGTAAGGGTCACATATATAAAATGTATTTCTCTCACCATTTAACAGAATGGTGTCGGTTCCGTATTGATAATGAATGAGAAGTCTCTCATCACCGTTACCGTCAATCCAATATACATCACCCTTGTCAAATCGTCCGATATGGCTTAATATATCAGCTTCATTGCTGTACATGGTCTGAACTGTCTCTCTTGTTGCAAGGTCGGCATCGGTTGCCTTGAATTCTACCTTAATCTCACTATCCAATGAGCTTGTATAGATGACATAGGAATTGCTTCCCTTTACTCTTGAACCGTTAAGTACTTCAACCTCAGGCTTATAATTACCTGCGGCAATTGCTTTAATAACTGTATTTACGAAAAGCTTATGTTCATTGGCCTCACCCATAGTCGAGTGACCTGCACCCGAATAGGTAATGTTACCCTTTGAGTAGATGTAGTAGTTAGTTGCGGCATCACCTTTGTTATCACCATAGTAATTTGATCTATCTGATGACAATGTATACCATACAACAAGATCATCTTCTTCCATGTTTAATTCATAATACTGTCCATGTGTGGTTGCAAGTCTTATTGTACCATCACTGCTTGTAGTATTATATGGATATAAGGAAATCTGTCCTTTATTAATCTGATCGGCTTTGTTGGTTGTAAGAATGGTATTAAGTCCATAGCTATATGCATTCTTTGTTGTTGTAAGAACTTCGCAATTCTTATCACGTCCCCCATTATTCATCCTGTGATATGCTCCGTTATCGAGGGAATAATATGCATTGTCACGACGTCCCATTGAACGCAAATACAATACCCAGTTATTAAGACCCTGTATCTCCCTGACATAAGTCTCATTGCCATTATTATCCATAACTGTAGGTACATGGGCATTAGCAAGGGTATCACTGTTAAGATTAGGTATTGTTGTTACACTATACTTATCCATGCCTGCCAAGTCCCTGAAAAGTCTTGTAAAGTCAAGGGACATCTTATCACCATATCTTGTTATATCCTGTGATGAACCTGTCTGGATATTACCCCAACTGTCTTTATATATACCATAGTTGACATTATTAGAGAAAGCAATTGTATCATGGGTAAATAATACAGAACCTCCCTTAGCAGCAAAGTCAATAATATTACTTAATGCTCCGTTATCATCGGATATATCTTGCTTACCATAGGTGTCAGCAAAACCGATTACAACCATTGAATAATTTCCACCATAATTTTTTCCATTAACAGTTCCGCCTTTTTTAAGGAAATTTTTGTCTGTATCGTAATCTTCTACAGCCGTATACTTATTACTTCCTGTATACAATTGCTCAAATTCATCGGAATAAATTGTTTCAACAACTATTTCATAGTTAATTATCTTAGCAGCTTTATTCATAAGTGCGGTAAAACTTCCATTATTGGAAAGATCCATTGTAATCGTTCCACCTGATGGAAGAATCTGAAGAACCCTTGCAGTCTTACTTTCGCCTCGGATTATAGTATAATCATCATATATAGCTCTGTTAATAACATTGTTACCGGAAATTTCATTAACCTGGACTCTCCATGAGAACATTCCGTTGAAGTTAGCTGCAATAGGTGTAGCAAACTGCACACTCTGGTTCTTGCTTTCAGCCTTAATTGTAGTACTGTATAATACTTCATTATTATCATCGGTTGTGGCTTCATCATTAAATTTACCGTCTGTATTCTTATCATATATAAGTGTTACTCTGTAAGTATTACCCGGTGTTGCCCTGAATGTAGCATTAAATCTTAATTTCTCAGGTTTTTCTACAACGCTTGACTCTTTAACAAGGCTCTCACTGTCGTATTCAATTACAGGACATTTAGTCCATGTAATACCTTTCAAATACTCACTTGTACATGATTTGATTTCAAGTTTCTCACTCTTCATAGCCTTCATAAGGTCAGAAAAGATTGTAAGTACTGACATAGTCTCATCTGATGACTGATAAGAATTAACAAATTTGTACAAATTAGATGTAGGATATACAAATCCACCTTTTTTGTTGTAATACTCATCTTTAATACAGTTGTAGACATCATCCGCCATTATTACAGGATTACCGTAATCTATGAATTCACGGATTTCTTTCATCTTCTTCTCGGTGAAATCATTGCATGAATATCTTGCATTGCCAAGTTCTATATCATATCGTGTAGGATTTGTTACAGGTCCTCCAATATCATTTCTTAATTTCTTAACTGTATATACAGCTTTATTTCCTGATGTCTTATATGTATTATATATAAGAGGTGTCCAGAGACTCTCAACGTTAATATCAAAAAGTACCCTTGAATTTTCTTTCAGACCGGTAGTCTTAGGTTCAGAATACAATGCATAACCTTTATTTGTTGCATCCACCTTCTCATAATCAGAAGGAAGATAACCTAAAAGTGCCTGCTCAGTCTTAATTAAATCACCAAATGCAAGATATACATATCCATCCAACTTCCTGTCATTGTAAGTGACGAATCTGTTTGAAAGAGATGCATCCTTATATACAGAACTGTAACGGATGGTACCGTTAAGGTCTGCAAGTTTGTTTTCGCTATCCCCGTTCACTATTCTTGAATTCATCATGCCTGATCTGTCACCAATATAGATAATATCATATTCCGATATAAGATCTTCATTCATACCATTAAATTGAAGACTCGTCATACACTTAAATTCAATCTTCTTATCTGCAATTCCATTATAAGCTGCTACAGTACCGTCAGTTCTTGTATAACTTCTTATATGCAAAGCCCTTGCAAGTTCCATAATACGGTCAACCGTTGTCTGATTGTTTGTATCCGAATAAAGGAAATCCTGACATGGTTCAATTTCAAGAACTTTAATTACTTCATCGTTATTTTCATCAACACCAAGGAGGTATCTTAATATATCTGTAACGTAATAGTTATTACCACTTATAATTTCCCTGTCCTTGGCAGTTCCGTTATCAGTAAGCATGCCCACATTCGTCTTACCTATTGAGAAAATGGAATCATTACCGTTATTGCTGGTCTTATATACATAGTTAAAGGTAAATTCACCGCTCTCGGTACATTTCATGTCAAAGAAAGGTACGTTACCGTCACTCCAGTCTGTATAATCCGTACCGTTATACTGATATGCACCTGTTACAATACCATAGGAGTTAGTATATTCTTCTGTATCGCTTTTCTTAGTAGTAAGTGCAGCAAGTACATCTTCATAATAAGTGCTGACACCATTATAAGCAGCCCCTTCCTCATTAGAGGTCTTCATTACCAGATTGACAAGTTTATGAATATTGGCATCCTTACTCTTAGGATTACCATAATTTACAACTACAGGTATAGGTGTATCCCCTGTATAAGAATTACCTTTATAGATAAATTCCATAAGCTTGAGAACCATATCCCATTTCATATCACTGATTTCAAGTTCACCTGCATCGTTCTTGTAATAGCAGTCATACCAGATAGTACCGGCATTTTCGGATTTATATTCATTACCATCGGCATCATAAGCACCTGTAGGAGTGCTACCTGTATCTGTAAGGTCTTTTACAGATGTAGAATTATTAACATAAAAATTATTAAATTTAATTACTTCTTTGTCCTCAAGGAAACTTGATATATATATAAATGATACACCTTCAAGGTCTTCTTCCTTAAGTTCTCCTGCTACAACCGTCCTGACTTCCATATTCTCACTGAAATATGAAAATGCCGAAGGATTAGAATATCCGTCAAGGAACTCTTCAAGGAAGAAATTAGGATAATTAACCGTATATTCTTTAGTCATCTTATTATAGGAAATAGTATAAGGATGATGGAATGATGCTGTACCCTGAACGGTTACAGTTGTGATATTACCATTCTCTTTCTTATTATTCCACAAAAACTGATTGTATATTTCCGCTTTGTGTTTTTCCAATGTCTCTCTTACTTTAGAAGATCCTGTAAGCATATTAAATACACTTGCATTCTTATATGGTACAATCTCAAGAATTACAAGTTTTTCATTAGCAGCCATAAGCCTGTCAAGTATTGGCTTCTTGTTATCAATGGATATTGGTGTCTCACCATTATCATTAATAACGGCAGCATTAGTATTTGTGTTGCTTTTCAGAATAACTCCCGTAATTATTGCGGCTACAAGCACAGCTACGGAAATAACTATTCCAAATGTCCTTTTTTTTGTTTTCATCTGCATCAACCTCACTAAAACTTAACTTTAATCAGCATTTGTTCCTGAAAAAACAAGCTGTGAACCATTTGAGCCTATTTGGTATAATTCACCATTAACTTCAAGGCTTTGAATTTTATTTCTTAAGGTAATTGTCTTATTCTCAAATCTTGACGTATCGTTATGTGTTACTTTGATATATACATCAAGCATAACGGGCTGTGTTATAACTTCACTATCGGCTACTTCAGTCTTACATTTATCACTGATATTTACTGTAATTTCTTCAATATTGTTGGAATACCTGTATCCCGGCTTATCTTTTTCGGTAATATAACCTGTGTCAGCTTTATCAAAGACATATATTCCGGTTCCATCCCTCAATATGTATCTTGAAGATCCTTTAACGGATGTAAATAACTTCTTTCCTTCTTTAATTTCATAAGAACCTGTATATACTTCAAGATTTTTACTGTTTGATATAATAGATAAGTACGTTGCCTCCTGAAGAGTATCCGTTATTACATTAGATGTCTCCTGAAGCTCATTCTGAAGGTTAATAGTATTGCTCTGGGTCTTATAAAATCTTGACCCTTGGGATATAAATGCAATAACTATTGTTATGACAACAGAACTTACCGCCAGTGCTACAAGAACCTCTGTGAGGGTAAAACCTTTATTATTATGTTTTTTACCTTTTTTTAATTTCATAGTCATGTGCCTCATATCTGTGAATGTTTACCGGTTACAAAATAGAGTCTTACGCCCCTGGACTTCTCCTTATAATATGCAATGAAGTCGCAATAAGAACTATCGGTAACATCTATTTCTGAACCGTTTGAAAAATATACCTTTGATACATTTCCTGTGAGGGAATTAAATGCAACACTTACCTCTTTAATGGTATTATCCAGTCTGATTTCATTACCTTTATCATCAATAATCTTGAACTTAACATTCTTAGGAAGTGTTTTGCTATCCATTTTAGCTTTGTCGGATTCTTTTTCCGCTTTCTTAACATAGCTGACTTCTGTTCCGTCATCGCCTACAGAAATTGTCATATTCCACTCATAAGCGGAAACAGTCTTAGCTTTTTCCCTTGCCAGAGAGAGGTAATCATCAACTATACTTGCTGCTTTATTAACATTACTTTTATTAACGGTTCTGTATGTAATCGAAATAATTCCCGTAAGTACTGCCATAATTGCAACTACAACCAAAAGTTCCAGTAATGAAAAACCTTTGTTATTATGTTGTCCGGTTCTGTTAGTTATAATCGACATTCTCATTCTTTCTCCATTCGCTGAAATTAAGAAGCTGATTCATTTCGACTTCATCAAGTTTATTAGTATCACTTGTTTCCTGGAAAGCATTAAAATACTGTGCTACATCTTTATATACATCAAGGGTAAGTTCTGCCCTGTTGTTTATTCCTGTTGTCACCCGGGCTGAACCTCTAACAGTTATCTTGCCGTCAGTGATTATAAGTCCTTCAAAGTTACTATTAACAACAATACCAACACCATATCCAAGGACAACGCCGTTAGTCACGCCATTAGGAATTGTATAAGAGTCTGACTGCCCTTCTGCTTTTGAGGTAATTACCGCTGCTATCGTACCATTTTCATTATGTATGATGTTTTCTTTAAGGGTGTCAAGTTTTTCCTTATTAATTGTTCTCTCATAAGGTGTCAAAAGAACAGGATTATTGCTTGTATCAAATTCTATTTTGTGAATAGAACCATCAATAGTCACATTCTCAGGGAAATCGGTATAATCCACAGTATCATCAAGAGCAAGGAATGACTTGATTAATTTATATTTATTAGCAGCATTAGTGCTGGCATTCAAAACGGATGAATAATCCATATTAGTTCCCAAAATACTTGTTGAAGAATATCCGCTCTCTTTGGTTACCTGTAAAAGAGTGCCGCTTGTATATACTGTTGCACCTGACGCAATCTTTATTTCAGTATTCTTGTCAAAGAATCTTGCAAGACCCATTTCGATTGTGGTTTTAATTGCATTCATTTCTACAATATCATCATCTGTGTATGAAAGACCTTTTGATTTAAATAAACCTTCAAGGTAACCATTCTGTGCAATACATTTAACATATTCATTCTGTGCAGCATTGTCTACGAAATCAAGATAGTAATATGTCTTACCATTTGCATCCTTTTTCTCCACATATCCGGTAGTTGTAAGAAGTCCAAGCCTGTATGCAAAGAAAGAACTTAAATCTATCGCTACATTTTCAGGTTTAGATGTAGGATTAGCTACATAAGTACCGTCTGAACTATCCTGCTTTTTCTTCAGATAACCTGATGGTACAAGATATATTTCCTGATTACCTTTTAATCCCATGGAATCACCTGTCACATAAGAGGAATCCTCAGTTAATTTTACATAAGCCTTACCTGCAAGTAAAAGGTAATTAATATCCGTCATATCAAGGGTACAGTTTCTTCCGTTTACAATTATTGCTGAACTCGTAGACGCCTTTCCTGTTGAATCACTGGTATTGGCATTATTTTTTCCGAAGCCTAAATATTTTCCTTTTATTGTTATATTGCAGTCGTCACCATTAAGTGATAAATCATCTGCTACATAAGTCCTTGCCTGATTTGAAGTATAAAGTACATCTCCTCTTCCTCCATCGCCGCCGGCTGTAATTCCGTTACACCAGATACTTCCGTTTCCTGTTTTTAATACGGATGCACTGCTTCCTCCCGGAAGGTTAATATCGCCTTTTGATACAATCACTGAAGGTACTTTAAGCTGGCCATTTAATAAGAGTCCGTCTTGAAGTGTAAGGGAACTTCCGCTGAATACATCAACATTACCACCGGAGTACATTCCCCCATAAACATCAACAATACCTCTCGATTCGGGACTTGCACCGATTTCTATCTTATCATCTGCAATGAGACAATAATTAAAGTATGATTTCCATTCTTTCTCATCAGCTATAAAATCAATATCTATATCCGGATAAGTAATCTTAATATCTATCTTTATGGTTGAGTAATAAGGTTCCTTTTTGTCTTCAAGGTATCTGATTGCAACATCCTTGAATGTGTAGGTATATGAAGCAGCATCCGCTACAAAACTTGAATATCCTACTACCTTTGCCTTTTCAGGTTTAGTAATAAGTGTATTAAAATACTTAATTGCACTTTCTTTGTCAGCTGTATTGAAAAATTCTCCAAAGATTTTCTTGCCGGTTATGTTATAATACTTTTCTTTCATATTTTTATTTACCATCTCATTATTATATCTGTTCATGGTAACTACACCACCGGTAACAGAATACTTTCCGAGATTGGATGCCGCATAATCATAAGCTTCTTCCAGGGATTTGTAACACATAATTCCAAGACCTGTATGAATCTCTTCTGTTATGGAATCAGCACTATAAAAGGTATTTTTAGAATACTTATCCATAATTTTAAGTCTGTAGTTGGTTGCCGCTGCAGAAAGGATTGCACTTGCAAGCACGCCTACAAAAGCAATTGCCACAATGGCTAACACTAAAGTAACACCTTTATTATCTTTTCTGAATCTTCTAAAATGCTTCTTCAATGATTATCCCTCCTTAACGCTGTCAACCTTTGTAAAATAATCATCTGCTATATCCAAAGTTTTGTCTGCTTTAATAGTCATACCATCAGTCTTATCTTTCCAGATATATACACTGACATTATATAATTTATTAATAGAGCTTCCACCCTCTGTAAGGGAAGAATTCTCACCCGTCCAGCCGGCAACATTGGTATAAAAACCAAGCTTATTACTTTCGCTTGAATTGTTATAACATTCAATTTTTATATTATTTTTGTTAAGAGATACTTTAGTATCTTCTGTACTTCCATAGTTAACTGTCTGCTCTACAAGATATACATTTACCGGCTTTTCCCAATCTGCTTTTTCACTGTCGGGTCTGTATTTAACAGTAATCTCATCCTTTGCAACATTTTCATTGCCATACATGCCAAGTACAGGCGTATAGATAATATAGAGGTTAGGTGCTGCAATGCCTGCCTTATCCACTGTTCCGATACCAAGTTCTATATTCTTGTACTCTATATTATTGTTGTTATATGTATATGTTATGTCCAGGTTATATTTATATTCTACCTTATCGGCATATACTGTTGATTTATTCTCATAGATTGTGAAAACGGATTTCTTAACTATCTTGCTCTTATCATTTACTTCCACACCTTTTTCTTTAAAAGTATTAACAATATTCGTATCATATTGTTCTAATTTACTACGACATGTAATGCTGGAATTTTCGTTGAGGTTATTGATACCGGGTCTTATATAGTCATTCATTCCCGTCTTATCAGCTTTAGAATATCCGGTAGGGTCAACAATTACCGATACATAGAATTTTTCAGTGTCAGATCCTTTGTAATAATCCACACCATCAGAGTCCTTATTAATACCGTCACCTATATTGGTAAATACAATCCTGCCATCAGACATGGAAGTATATTTACCCTTGTAAGCGGTCTTGAGTGCATCTAAAGGCATTGCCCCAAAGTATTCTGAGATACTTTGGGCAATGTCTGTAGCATTCTGCATACTTTTTGCTTTGCCATTCACCCTCGCTGAATTAACGAAGGTCTGGATAAGCGGAATACTTAAAACTGAAATAAGTGCTAAAGTAACAAGAACTTCCACCAGTGAAAATCCCATATTCTGTTTTCCGGCTTTACGTGGATGTCTCATCATAATCACTCCTATTCATAAACAACTACTTCACCTGATTTTTCTCTAATCTTAAATCTTGGATTTTCGTCATCATCAACTATCTTAACGTATAACTTCATATCTGTGTTGTTAATAATAGTTGCGTCTGCTCCGTTTATATCTTCTCCTTCAGGGTCTCTGTCTGTTCCAACCACGAGAAGTGAAAGCATTGATCCCGGTGTGAATTCAACACCATTTTCATAATTAGTTGCAGGATATACTGTATCGCCTATTGCGTATGATACTGTATATTTACCTTCCTTGCCACTAAATGTAATTGTAACTTTTTCTCTTTCAGACGAATTCTTAGAAATTCTTGTTGCAGCGGAATCACCCTTAGGGCCGATTACAACACTGTCTGCGTCTGACTTAAATGAGTCAAGTGCGATATAGTAATCATAGTCTGTTACAATATTATTACCATTTTCTTCATCAGCATTAGTACCAGGTGTAAATGTTGATGAGTTAAAGATATTTTCTGTTCCCGTAAACTTATTCTGGACAGGTGCTCCGAGGAACTTTCTGTCTGAACCTGTTATTGCATATATATTAAGTATCATTGATCCTGATACTTCATCATCATCAGCATTATATGTAGCATTTACAGAATCAATCCTACATTTGAACTTATAAGTATTAAGATATTCGATAAGTTCCTTATAACCTGCATAAGATGTCTTATAAGAAAGTGTAAGTGTTGTTCCATAACCTACATAATCTGAAGTATATACCGCTGCACCCTGTGTCATAGGGTTAGAAGATGTAATTGCGCCAAATGTATAAAGTGCTGCCGTATCAGCCAGTGATACCTGTGAGAACCACACTCCTGTGTCCTTCTCAATCTGGTCAACAAACATAATCGAATATTCCTGTGAATATCCTGTGTCGAAACTACCAAGAAGAGTATTATATTCTGATGTATAATATTCTGTATCTTCAAGGTACTGTTTCTCTCTTGCCTGCATCTCTTTAAGATTGTTATATAAGGTTCTGTTTTCCTCAATCTTATCATCAAGTTTATTATTGGCAGCTGAAATCTTTCTGTATCCAATAAAGTAAGAAAGAGCAATAAGTATTACACCTACTACTATAAATATTAATTTCTTTTCTCTGTCATTTAACTTCATTATTCATCGCCCTCCTCTGTCTGTGTAGGAAACTGACTAAATACACATGTAATTGTATAGCTGTCTGTTATCGCATCGTTATCATCTGTTGCCTCGGATACAGATGCACAATTAACCGATGATATGTTACTCTGTTTCTTTAATGTAACGAGGAACTGGGCAAGGGTTTCCTTGGAACTGCCGGTACAGTTCATTGTAACGGCTCCTCCGGAAACAGAAAAGGACGTAAGTCCTATATCCGAAGGCATATCCTCTTCAAGGAATTCAATAAACTTATGAAGGTCATCATCAGCATTGGATGCAAGTGCATAGAATGTTGATATGTCTGTGAATTTATCTTTTGAAAGATAATAATCATTAACTACTGTCTTAATGCCCTCTATCTTTTTAATGTTTGATTTGAGTCCGTTATTCTCTGTTCTCTTACTTATGTTGCCTACAAGAGGAATAAGCACGATTACTGCTGCAACAAAAACGGCTCCCATAATTATAAGTCTTAAATATTTATTATCATTAGTCTTCTTAGCCTTAATAAGTGCGGACTTTGGAACAAAGTTAACAGGCTGGATAACACATCCGATATTGGAAAGGTATCCTGTAAGTTCTGACAAAGACATATTAAGTCTGTCATCCGCAATAACCTGGTTAAGTTCATCAATTTTTTTAATCTTAAGACCAATTTCATAAGAAAGAAGTGTCTCAAGTGCCCTGATTGACTTACCCTCAGTTACCATTACAGCCTTCTGGATAGTAACATCAGGATTCTTTGTTGAATAATAGTCAATTACACGGCTGATATTATTAGCGAGATATTTTAACGAACCCGTTATATAATCTCCGTCGGAAAAACTTTCTTTAAGTACACGTTCATTGTCAAGGACAGTTAACGCTTCTTCATACGGGATATCCCTCTTCTCCGCTATTGCATTGGCAACGGTTGATCGTCCGTATGGAACAGATCTCATAAGCTGAAGGACATTCTTATTAAATATACTTATGATTGTTGCTTCATCACCCATCTGGATAGAAAGGGTAGGTGAATCATCAATCTGCAATCTCATTAACTGCAATGTAGAGTTACCAACATAATCAAGATCAAGTACCCTTAATTCAAGCATGTCTGCAACGTCATAATATCTTTCGACAATACCCATTGGTGCTGCCATAACCATTAATCTGTATTTTTTCTCTGATACATCAATAATGTTCTCGAGTATGGAATATGTAAAGACATATTCATCTATATTAACAGGAAAATATTCTGTTGCATTCGTAGTAATAAACTGTTTAAGTTTAGCCTCTTTAAGTTCGGGAGTTGTTACCTCCTTACTTGCTATTTTGGCTGACTGAATACAGAAAATAACATTTTTAGTGGTAATGCCGTTGGCATCACATGTCTCTCTTATAGTCTTTGCCATAAGAGGAATATCAATAACCATGCCGTCTTCGCACGCAGATGCAGGTGTCGGCACCGAAACTGCCGCAAGTACCTGAATTGATTTCTGTGCGGAATATGACACATCGCATAATTTGATATTATCATTTCCTATTGTAATTGTTAAAACTCTGGAAGCCATTAATATTTAAACCTCTCTTTACACTGTTTCTGCGCCACGGCAGTCTCATAATTGCTGTTTAAAACAGCAGCCCAATATACCAATCAAGAATCTGGCTGCCAAACAGCATAACTGTAAATATACCGATTGACAGATATGGTCCGAACGCAAGAACACGTCCTTTACCTTTAATTCTCATAAGTGTCAGATGCACTATGGAACCTATAATACAGCCAATGACAAGTGCCAGGATAATATGTTTCCATCCAAGCAGCAGTCCGGCCGCAAACATAAGCTTAATGTCTCCGCCGCCGATTCCTCTTCCGCCTGTAATAATGAACAGAAGCAGAAGAAATCCACTGACAGATACCATTCCGATGAGATAATACAGAAAATTATGATAATCAAGTGCCAGATGTATTGCACCGAGCACGAGAATCGTAATATTAAGTCCCAACGGAATTTCGTATGTTCTCCAATCGATAACCGTAATGGCCGTCAGCATTGAAAAACATAAAGCATATAATATGCCGGTGAAATTAAACCCGTTCATAATAAATATCAACACATAGCCGAATCCGTTAACCGCTTCAATCACCGGATATTGAGCTGATATCTTTGTCTTACAATATCTGCACTTTCCTTTCAGAAAAACCCAGCTGAAGAGTGGTACAAGATCGTACCACCTCAGCCGGTGTCCACAACTCATGCAGTGAGAATGTTCAGTTGTAATATTCTCATGTAAAGGTAATCTGTATATCAGCACGTTTACAAAACTGCCGATCACGATACCGTATATGAAAATTATTATGTAAAGTAAAATTTCCACCAGCATTTGTTATACCCTGTCGTAAAAATTATTCGCCAAGTGTTGCTGTCTCTTTTTCGCCGGCAATTGTTGCGCTAACTTTTTCATCAGCGATTTTAAATGTAACTGTTGCTGTTCCATATGCTTTAGATGTAAGCTGTTTTTCGAACGTATCTTTTGCATTAAGGTTCTGGCATACTTCTTTGATATAATCAGCGGCATTATCCCCAGTAATACCATTAGCAGTTGATCCAACCAATTCTACTTTTCCATTATTGCAGGTAATTGTTCCGCTTAATGCTGAATACTTCTCATCAGCAAGTCCTATCGTCAACTGGTTACGAACTTCCTCAACTGTTGAAATATCTTTCTGCTTCTTTGACTTCTCAACATTTCTTACGAGTGTAGGAACAAGAACACCGATAAGTACAGCCATGATAGCTACTACTACGATAAGCTCTACGAGAGAGAAACCTTTGTTATTTTTTCTTTTCTGTAATAATTTTTTCATACCCATATCTCCTTTTTATTTAAGTTTTGTAGGTATTCCCGCGGTCTGTGCGGGAATTATTAAGTTAG
>ENA-OPCC01000127-OPCC01000127.1-human-gut-metagenome-genome-assembly--contig:-NODE-127-length-39957-cov-9.127638_pt1 | contig 39957 bp, 31 predicted proteins | sample MGYA00241558_ERZ501467 | MGnify/ENA primary metagenome ERZ501467 (study PRJEB25962, sample SAMEA2042620) | human gut metagenome | biome: human gut; feature: human-associated habitat; material: faeces...
CTTTGATGTTGAAAATTTATACAAAAGTACAACGTTTAATTAATATACAATGCTTACTATCCGAATCCGTACACTGCCGGTAATCAGGCTGTCGGCAAGTTCCGTGCGAAGACTTCTCAGAAGTCCGACCGTTACATGCAGAGTGCCGCTTATTGCCGTCTGAAGAACATGACCATCAGCTACGACCTGCCGAAGGCATGGATCGAAAAGATTCACCTCACCAAGGCTCAGGTATTCTTCTCGGGCGAAAACCTGCTGACCTTTACCAAGCTGAGCAGCATCTTCGATCCGGAAGGTCTGTTTACTCAGAACAGTTACGGCAATGCGCTCGAACAGGCTGGTAAGAACTATCCGATGACGAGAGTATTCTCTGTCGGCGTTATTTTAAATATGTAAAAAACGGGAAAAAACGATTATGAAAAATATACATTTACTGATTGCTTCAGTTTTATGCCTGGGGACGACTTCTTGCTTCGACATGAATCAGGAACCTCAGGGAGAGATGTCTACGGTAGGTGCTTTCACTACAACCAGTGAAATCAACATGTACCTGAATATGTTCTATCAGGGCAGCGTGCCTGTGATGGGTGGAGGTACGGTCAACAATTCGGCTATCAAGACGCAGTCCAGCAGTAGTACCAACGGTATTGCTTTCGGCGATGCCAACAGCGATAACTTGTATCCGAATGCAATCGATACGCGTCTGGCGGGTGAGACTTCGCTTAGCAACGCTGCCGAGTTGAGTGATTACAAGGCGATACGTAACGTGAACTTCCTGCTTCAGAATATCCAGAATTGCGAGGAGAAGGGAACCGACTACAAGCAGTGTCTGGGCGAGGCGTATTACTTCCGTGCGGCTTACTACTATCACCTGCTCGTGAATTACGGTGGCGTGACCTGGGTGGAAGACCAGTTGGACCCGGATGCCGAACTGATGAAGCGTCCGCGTAATACACGTACCGAGATTGCCGATTATATCTTGAAGGATCTGCAGGATGCCATCACGAACCTGAGCGAGCAGGACAATAATGCTACCCGTCGTGTACACCGCGATGTAGCCCGTGCTCTGAAGAGTGAAGTGGCGCTGTTTGCTGCTACATGGGAAAAATATCACCGTGCAGAAAACGATCCGTTCTACGACAAGACACTGACCAATCCTGATGAGAAAATCAAGGACTGGCTGAATCAGGCGGTAACGGCTGCCAAAGAGGTGATCGACCGTAATGTATGGAGTATCCATAAAACGGGTAACCCGCTGACCGACTATCGCGACATGTTTATCGATACCGACCTGAGCGACAATCAGGAGGTACTGTGGTGGAAGGAATACAATGCTTCTGCCGGCATCGGTCACAACGTTACATACTATGCTTGTGAGGGAGGTGGACAGATTGGTGTGTCTGCTTCGCTGGTGGACGATTATCTGACGATTGACGGCAAACCGTTTACCGGTACTGCCAAGCTGGAAGCCAAACGTACGTACGGAGCCGAGCTGAGTCCCGAACTGCGTGACCCGCGTCTGTCGCAGACAGTCTTCATGCCGGGACAGCAGATTCAGAGTGACGGTACCGTTTATACATGGCCGCCGCTGGATGCAACCAACTATCACCAGAATACGACCGGTTATTCTATTTTGAAATACGAAGAGTTCAACACCTCGAATACGGCTGCCTATACCACAGCCAACCGTAGTCAGGCTCCGGCTATCCAGGTACGTTACGCCGATATTCTGCTGAACTATGCAGAAGCACTGGCCGAACTCGACGGTGCAGGCAATGCCAGTGAAATTCAGAAAGCCTTGCAGCCGCTGCGCGACCGTGTGAACATGCCGGGTGTAGATTTCGACCGCGAGTATAATACCGATGCCGATTATCCGTTCCATAACCTCGATAAGTACATTCAGGCTGTACGCCGCGAACGTCGTGTGGAGAAAGCCCTCGAAAACTGCCGTCTGACGGATATCTTGCGCTGGGCTGCTGCCGATGAACTGATCGTTGGAAAGACTCCTACCGGTGCCTTGTATACAGGCAGTACGCTGGGCGAACATTTCGACGGTATCATGACCGTAGGTTCGAATATCTGGCTGAAGGATGGTTATATCGTATCGTTCAACAATACCAACTATCCGAATGGCTGGCAGTTCAACTTGAAACGCGATTACCTGTTGCCTATCCGTCAGGAAATGGTCGGTGGTCTGACCGGCGGTATGTGGGAACAGAATCCGGGCTGGTAATTTTCCGATTCCGATACATGCTTCTCGGAAAAGGGAAGATAATACCGGCAGAAACTTTCTGAAAACAAGCAGGGGGATAATAAAACCCGCGCTTGAATTAGAATTTGCATAAAAGGTAAAGTCCGGGGAAAAAACATTTCCATGCTTCCTCGGACTTTTTCGCTTGATAGCTTTGGGTATTCTCTCCGAAGCAGGTATCTTTGTAACAAGCTGTATAAACTTTTACTTACTTTATTTCATTTTATGAAAACATCTTCATTCCTTTACCCGCTGACGGGTATGGCGGCTCTGGCTTCACTGGCTTCGTGCGGCAGTGAGAAACAGGCTCCCAAGCAGTACAACATTGTGTATATCATGACCGACGACCATACGGCGCAGATGATGAGCTGCTATGGAAGTCGCTTTGTGGAAACTCCGAATCTGGACCGTATCGCCAACGATGGCGTAATCTTTACCAACAGTTTTGTGGCTAACTCGCTGAGCGGACCGAGCCGTGCGTGTATGCTTACCGGCAAGCACAGCCATGCCAACGGATTTACCGACAATACTACGTGTGTGTTCGACGGTTCTCAGCAGACGATGCCGAAGCTGTTGCAGCAGGCTGGTTACCAGACGGCTATCATCGGAAAATGGCATCTGGTGAGTCTGCCTACCGGATTCGACCATTGGGAAATCCTGCCCGAACAGGGTGATTATTATAATCCGGACTTCATCACGATGGACAACGATACCGTCCGCAAGGAGGGGTATGTCACCAACCTGATTACGGATATGAGTATCGACTGGATGGAGAACCAGCGCGACAAGAACAAGCCGTTCTGTCTGTTTATCCATCACAAGGCTATCCACCGCAACTGGCTGCCTGCATTGGAAGACTTGCCGCTGTTCGAGGACAAGACCTTCCCGTTGCCCGACAATTTCTACGATGACTACGAAGGTCGTCCTGCTGCCGCTGCTCAGGAAATGAGTATCTGGAAGAACATGGACCTGATTTACGACAACAAGATGGATCGTGCCGACAAGACTTCTCCGCTGAAGGAAAGATACGAAAGCTACATCGGTCGCCTGAGTCCGGAAGACCGTAAGGTGTACGATGACTTCTACCAGCCGATTATCGACGACTTCTATAAAAAGAATCCGCAGGGTAAGGAACTGGCCGAATGGAAGTACCAGCGCTACATGCGCGACTATGCTAAGGTGGTGAAGTCGCTCGACGAAAATGTGGGTCGTGTACTCGACTACCTGAAAGAAAAGGGCATGCTCGACAATACACTGGTAGTCTATACCTCCGATCAGGGATTCTACATGGGCGAACATGGCTGGTTCGACAAGCGTTTCATGTACGAGGAATCCATGCACACCCCGCTGATCATGCACCTGCCGAAAGACTTCAAGGCGAAAGGTGAAATTCCTCAGATGGTACAGAACATCGACTATGCCCCGACCTTCCTCGAACTTGCCGGAGCACCTATTCCCGAAGATATTCAGGGTGTATCGCTGGTTCCGCTGTTGAAGGGTGAGAAGCCTGCCGACTGGCGTAAGTCGCTGTATTATCACTTCTATGAGTTCCCGGCAGAACACATGGTAAAACGTCACTACGGCGTACGTACCGACCGTTACAAGCTCATTCATTTCTACAACGACATCGACGAATGGGAATTGTACGATTTGAAGGAAGACCCAACCGAAATGCACAATATCTACGGTCAGCCGGGTTATGAAAAGATTACAGAAGACCTGAAGGCTGAACTGGTGAAACTCCAGACTCAGTACAAGGATCCTATCGAACAGAAGCTGAAGCAGGCAAAAGAAGCGGCTGCTCCGGCTGAGAAATAAGATGGGAAAATCATAAGCTATGAAGAGACTGTATCAAAATGAAAAGCTAAGATAGACTTGTTTATAATCTATCAGTTACAACATAAAAATCTCCTACTTTAGTCTTTGTTTTCTTCAATTACAGGACTAAAAGTAGGAGATTTTTTGCTTCTAAGTTTCAATCTATAAGATTTTTACTTTTGCCATTCTATTTTGAGACGGCCTCATTGTATTTTCTATCTTCAATCGTCTTGAATACTTTCCGCTTGGTTTCGGACGGGCTTGTTGTTCTTCTGCTTATTTTTATTCCCGTCGTTCTTGGGGGGTGATTATTTCTTACAGATGAAATACCACGCCAGCGAAGGAATTTATAACCTATATACCCTTGTATTAACGCGATAAACACGATTAATATTGCTTGAGCTAACCCTCACCGGTCGTATCATATCCGGTCGGCTTCCACATACCCGTGCATCACGGCATAGATGGCAAGCCCCGAAACGGACTTGATGCCGAGCTTCTCGGTAATGTTCTTGCGGTGCGAAATAACCGTCGTCAGGCTGATGTTCAGCTTGTCGGCTATTTCCTTGTTGATAAGCCCTTTGGTAATCAGAATCAGTACCTCTATTTCACGAGGCGACAGATCATGCTCCTGCTGCATTTCTTGCGGAGATACCGGATGATGTGTCGCTTCGTGTCCCTGTTTCCGCATCTGCATGATGGAAGCCACCAGCTTGTCCTGCGGCAGACAGACATTCAGGGTAGGGACACCGTTCAGCAGAGGCTGTTCGCCCGCTGCCAGCACGATGGTCTTCGGACGTCGTTCCAGAAAAAACGACGTATGCTCGAAGTACGTCTGTGCCGAAACAAAATAATGGCTGTACATGTCCGGCGTATCGTCTATCAGTCTGGCGAACGACGGAAATCTGCGGATGGTCGCTACGGGGATAAGTTCTTCCAGAATGGTCTGCAAGCCCAGTGCCGTCAGCGTATTCTGTTCTACGATTGCTATTTCAGGGATATGTTGCATCTTGGTTATAGGTTATGTTTTTCACACAGGTTCATTGATTCATGTCGGAGGAATTGTTCCAGTCCGTCAGACTGTCTTTTTCCGCTATATCAAAGAAACGATTGAAAAAGGCTTTTAGTTTTTCCAAAACCGTTTTCTTTTTTATTTCTCTGTTTTTATCAAAGATAGACATGGGAGGAAGTATTTGGGCGATTCCTGTTCCAGATTCCTGTATTCCACCATCTTTGAACGATTGGCGTACGAAGTGGTAGGTTGCTTCCGGCTTCAGTTTTTCCGTAGAAATAATTTCATCCAACTGCTTCCGTTGCTGTTCCTTCACGAATCGCTGCCATTCCTCATTAACATTCTTGTCAGGAGTGAGCTGGTCGATGAAATTCTCTATCAGTTCCTTCTTGTTTCTCAGGTCCGGACTGGCTCCGATTGCTTTCAGAATGGAAATACGGATTTCCTTGTCGCCCACATTTCCGTCGTGCATCTGTTCAATCAGATACAGAATATAGTCAATATTGATTTCCACCTGCTTGATAAGTTCCATCTCGAACACGATGTCGTCGTTCACGTTTACCTTGTCGTCTTTTGACGGACGATATTTGTCATATAAATCGAGGTACAGACTGTGATAGTCCTGTACGTCCCTCTCCGACAAAATCTCTTTTCCAGCAAACTGGTCGAAAGTAGACAAGATGTTGATGGCTTTCAGAATAGTTCCATACAGACGGATGAACTTCTTTTCCGACTCTTCTCCAGTGATACGGTTTTCCAGCGGATAATCTTTCAATAATGTGCTGACCAGTTCCGTGTAGCCTGCCTGATGCTTGCCGTTTTTGTCTTCATATCCGTTATAATACTCCTCAAAGGTCTTGAGCAATACCAATCCGCCCGCTTCCTTGTCACCGAAAAGTGCGATACTTTCGTTGGTAGCCTGCTCCAGATTACGGAAACAGACAATGTTTCCAAATGTCTTAACCGAATTGAGAATACGGTTAGTTCGCGAATATGCCTGTAACAGACCGTGCATCCGCAGATTCTTGTCCACCCACAGCGTATTAAGTGTTGTGGCATCAAATCCCGTCAGGAACATGTTTACCACGATGAGTAAGTCAATCTCCCGGTTCTTCATACGCAGCGACACATCCTTGTAATAATTCTGGAATTTGTCGGCGCTGGTATCATAATTGGTTTTGAACAGGATGTTATAGTCTTGGATAGCACTTTCCAGAAAGTCGCGCGAACTCTTGTCCAATGCATCCGTATTTTCTGAATTCTCGTCGTCTATATATCCCGTATAATCCTCTTCCGCCTCATTTGCTCCATAGCTGAAGATAGTAGCTACCTTCAATTTGCGGTCGGGTGGAAGTTCTGCCATTTGCCGTTTGAACTCCAGATAATAAAGTTTGGCCGCTTCTATGGACGACACGGCAAACAGGGAATTGAAGCCTTGAATATGAACCTTCTGTTTCTGTTCCTCCACTTCCTTCTTTCCTCTCTTTGCCGAAGCCACTTCCGTGATGTTGGTCAACTTGTGAAAGGCAAACGACCGGCCGTTGCGTTTGGTTTTCTGGTCGAAATGTTCCAGAATATAAGCTACAATACGCCGGATGCGCTCGGGAGCCATCAAAGCCTTTTCACGGTCGATATTGTGTACCTGTTCGTCCTTGATGTTTTCCTGCTCGCGCATCGTGCTGATGTAATCCACCCGAAAAGGCAATACGTTTCCGTCGGCAATGGCATCTACAATGGTATAGATATGCAGCCGCTTGCCGAACGCTTGTTCGGTAGTCTTTAAATCGAATTTGCCACCCGTACTGGAATTATTGGGAAATATCGGTGTACCTGTAAACCCAAACAGATGATATTTCTTGAACCTCTTAACGATAGCCGTGTGCATTTCGCCGAACTGGCTGCGGTGACATTCATCGAATATCAGTACCACATGCTTGCCGTAAACCTCGTGCGTGCGGTTCTTTGAAATGAACACCGACAACTTCTGTATGGTGGTGATAATGATATGCGCATTGTCATCTTCCAGTTGTTTTTTCAGTATCGCTGTGCTGGTATTGCTGTTGGCGGCACCTTTTTCAAAGCGGTCATACTCCTTCATGGTCTGGTAGTCCAAGTCCTTACGGTCCACCACAAACAGTACTTTGTCTATACCTTCCATCTTGCTGGCCAGACGAGCTGTTTTGAAGGAAGTAAGCGTCTTGCCGCTTCCCGTGGTGTGCCACACAAAGCCGCCGCCTTCCACTGTGCCGTACTTCTTGTAGTTGGTTGACACTCGTATCTGTTGCAGAATACTTTCCGTAGCGGCAATCTGATAAGGACGCATCACCAGAAGCAGCTTTTCAGAAGTAAACACACAGTATTTGGTCAGGATATTCAACAATGTATGTTTGGCAAAGAACGTAGCCGTAAAGTCCACCAAATCCGGAATAATCTGATTGTCCCTTCTGGCCCAGTAACTGGTAAACTCAAAGCTGTTGCTGGTCTGGTTCTTGCTCTTCGACTTGCTATTTTTGTTCTGTTCCGCAATGTGCGACACACGGGTGGTATTGCTGTAATACTTGGTCTGCGTACCGTTGCTGATTACGAATATCTGCACATATTCAAACAGTCCGCATCCGGCCCAGAAACTTTCCCGGTTGTAGCGCCGTATCTGGTTGAAAGCCTCCTTGATGTCTATACCTCTGCGTTTCAGTTCCACGTGTACCAGCGGCAGTCCGTTTACCAGAATAGTTACGTCGTAACGGTTTTCATGGCTACCACCTTCGGGCACATACTGGTTGATAACCTGTAAGTAGTTATTGTGTATGTCGTTTTTGTCGAGCAGATAAATGTTTTTAGTGGAACCATCTTCACGAGTCAGCAACTGAATGTAATCATCCTGTACGGTAGCTGTTTTCTCCACGATCCCGCTGTTCTGGTTGGCAATCTTTTCTTTAAAGAAGGACGTCCATTCCTTGTCAGTAAAATGATAGTCGTTCAGCTTTTCTAACTGGCGGCGCAGATTCTCTATCAGTTCCTTTTCGGAAGTAATGGGCAGATAGTCATACGCCTGCGTCTGGAGCTGTTCGATAAACTCCTTTTCCATTTCCGCCTCGCTCTGATATTGCTTGGCAGTGCGGTATCTCGGTTCATAATCCGATACCACGGTGCTCTGCGGATTTTCCGCTACCATTTTATATTGCTCTGACATATCTTTTTATTCTGTATATTTTATAGCGTTGACATTTCTTAAAAAAATAGAACGTTTTCTTTCCCATTGAGTTATTTCAAGAGGAGCTAGATTAAAAATCTCTTGGAGAATTTTATACAAATCATTCAATCTACTTGTTGCGTCTTGTGCATTTACTTTAATAGAAATCTTACTTCCATTAACTACGCCTGTTAAACCCGAGAAATCCATATCACTTGTCAAAATGGAACAAAAGCCAGAACGTAAAACCCACGCAGCTCCCATTTCATTTAGAGAAACTGAACTTTTATAATATCTTGGTGAATGAAGAAATATCATAAAAAGATCATGGTTTTCAAAAAGTCCACGTAAAGTTTCAAAAATATCATCACTTAACCCTAAACCATATCCATCAACAGAGCTACAAAACAATGTTTCTTTATTTAGTCCAATACTTTCAAGCAAATCAACAAGAGCTTCCGCAAACTCCTTATCCTTTGAAGAATGACTAATAAATACCATTGGACTATTTCCTTTTTTTTGATTATTTTCTGATTCCATATTAACTTTAGACATTAAAAGATTATACTTAGTATATATTTTATTAAAGTTTGAATATAAAGAATGACCATTGCCTGAATTATCAAGATTCTTAAACTCCTTAAAATCACTATTCATATCAGTATAAAAATCACTAAGATATATCAATGCTTCTTTGTGCCACTCCAAATATGCATCCATTGATGTTCTCGAAATTCTGTCAGTTTTAGAGGCTTCCTTATATTCATTTTCCAATTGTCGGACTTTTTGTTCTTTTGTAAGAACAACAGGTTTTACTTCCTCGGTTACGGTTTCACTGTCACACAAATCTTCCAATTGTTGTATCAACGTATTATCTATACCTATTACTTGCATATCAAGCCGAAGAGCAGATACGTCAATATTTTTTTTCGTTTCATTGTGATAAAGATGTAACAGTCCACTTACTAACCATACCAAGGTTTCATTACTATCCTCAAAAGAGAAATTAAGCAAAAGCGTTAATGCATTACCTGCTTCATACTCATCAGAACCTATACCAAAAACTCTATTATCTTGTTCTGCTTTTGAAAGACATTGCTCCCACATCTTATCTAATTTCGCAAGAATAAGCCAACGTTTGAATGGAGTACTAAGCAAAAAAGATTCCTCAATGATACGTCCTAAATCCTCACGAAGAGGTTCTATTTTTGTGTCTGGTTTTATCATTATATGTTTGATTTAAGTTTTTTACTTATTTTACTAACTCTTTGATTACGGCTACAGCCGGAGAATACACATACCCAGATATGTATTCTCTCGCAATCTTTGTCGTATAGGTTGTTTCGTTCAAGTAGAAATTATACAATTCATCCAGTTTGATTTCTACGTAGTTTCCGGTACTTTCCCTTTGAATAGTCAACAGATTACCTTGCACGGAACACACCTTATATGGCACTCTGTCTCTTACACTATAAACTACTTTTAGCGAGGCTATGCGCTCCTTAAATGTCTGAAAATTCATCATACTTTTAGCTCTTTCGTTTAAATGTCAATAGTTTATTACGGTAATACTCGTATTGCTCCTGCACGGCAGCAATCTCTGCCGGAAGTCCTTCGGACAAGTCGTTTACCAAGGACTCGAATTTGTCGAGAATGGAAACGATACGTTGCTGCTCGGAAAGGGGGGGGATGGGCAATTTAAATTTTTCCATACTTTCCCCTGAAACTCTGATTACTTTTGTTCCTGTTACAGATTTCTTTTTATAATCATAAAACAATTTTGTTTGAAACAAATATGACATGTATTTGGGATTTTGGCTATGCTTATAAATATACGCATCACCACTTATTGCAACTTCATTTTCTCCTAACCATGCACAAGCTTTACAAACTCCATCAATATCCTCGCTTGTCGTAGCTATTATTAAATCTCCATACGATGCCTTACGTAATCTTTTCGCTAATAAATCACTTGTATAAGAAATTGTTGAAGTCGCAAATGTTCCATAATATGTATGTATTTGGCCATAATGAATACAAGGAAATCCCTCATCAGTAAAATCCTTTTTTTGAAGACCATTACCTCTTACAAAAGTACCAATTTCTCCCAACTTCACCCATTTCACTCTCTCATCATTCTCATCAAATGTGAGTAACTTATTTCGATAATACTCATATTGTTCCTTTCTCGCTTGCAGCTCCGCTTGCAGCTCCGCTGCATGTGCTGTGAAGGTATCAAGGATACGAACTATTTCGTTTTGTACTTCAAGGGGAGGAAGAGGAATTTCAATCATTTTTATATCACTTGCCGTTACAAGTGGCTGACCTCCACCTTTAGAATATCGATTAATATTCAAATTCGCTAATACATAATAAATATATGTAGAATTATACATTTCCATTACATCAACGATTAATGTATTATCTGACACGTCATATCTCCCATTAGCTATATGAATAAATCCTGCATTAGCACCCACCCTAGCAATTAATATTTGTTTTTTATCATATTGATAATTATCACAATATGCAATAATACCTGTTGACCCATAAACAGGATATTTTCCTTGTTCTTTCTTTTGCTTATTTTTCCCTGAAAAGATTTTACACACTTCTCCCAACTTCCTAAACTCCACCCCGTCCGGACAAAGTTCCCGTATCAACTCCTGCAACTTACTCATAATTCATCCTCCACAATTTCTGAATCCTGACTTTCTTCCACCATTCTACGTTACCTATACAGTTAATCACATGCAAATCAGGAAAATATTTTGCAACATCCAATTGCGTCCGCACTGTGAACACAATTGAACGGTGAAGCTTATTTATATTTCCCTGAATTTCCCTCATGCCTCGTCCTCCTCCAGTTCTGCCACAATCCGGTCGATTTCTGTACGCAATTCGTTTTCGCGTGCCACAATACGGCGGATACGTTCGTTCAGTTCCTTAATGTTGGTCTGCGGACGAGTGTCTTCTGCTTCCACGTAACTGCTGACAGACAGGTTATAATCGTTTTCTGCAATGGCTGCCTTATCTACTAAGGCAGAGAAATGCTTCACTTCCTTGCGGTCGATGTATTCATTCAGGATGTGGCTGATGTTCTCAGGAGAAAGTTTGTTCTTGTTTCCCTCGTGCACAAACTCTGCACTGGCATCAATAAACAGGGTCTTGTTATCTTTCTTGCTCTTTTTCAGGACAATGATGCAGGTGGCAATCGATACACCAAAGAACAAGTTGGCAGGAAGCTGAATCACCGTATCTATGTAGTTGTTCTCAATCAGGTACTTGCGGATTTTCTGCTCGGCTCCTCCACGATACAGCACACCCGGAAACTCTACAATGGCAGCGGTGCCGTCGGTAGAAAGCCACGACAGCATGTGCATGGTGAAAGCAAGATCGGCTTTGGTCTTGGGAGCCAGTACGCCCGCAGGTGCGAAACGTGGGTCATTAATCAGTACCGGATTGGAATCGCCCACCCATTTAGTGGAATAAGGCGGGTTGGATACGATGGCATCGAAAGGCTCATCGTCCCAATGGTAAGGCTCGGTCAGCGTATCGCCGCAGTGGATGTCGAACTTCTCGTAATTGATGTCGTGCAGAAACATGTTGATACGGCACAGGTTGTAGGTCGTGATGTTGATTTCCTGTCCGAAGAATCCCGTACGCACATTCTCCTTGCCCAGTACTTTGGCAAACTGTAACAGCAGGGAGCCTGAGCCGCAGGCAGGGTCGTACACCTTGTTCACTTCCTTCTTGCCGACCACCGTGATGCGAGCCAGTAATTCGCTCACCTCCTGAGGCGTAAAAAACTCGCCTCCCGATTTTCCGGCATTTCCGGCATACATGGTCATCAGAAACTCATAGGCATCCCCGAAAACATCTATCTGGTTTTCCGAATAATCGCCTTTTAAATCGAGTCCTCCGATGGTATTTAATATTTTGCAGAGGGTTTCGTTACGTTTGGTTACGGTGTTACCCAGCTTGTTGCTGTTCACGTCGATGTCGTCGAAAAGTCCCTTCAGGTCATCTTCGCTGTCCGTTCCCTTTGCCGATGCTTCAATGTTGTCGAATACCGTTTGCAGGGTTTCGTTCAGGTTGGCATCGTTCTTGGCCCTTGTACGTACGTTGCAGAACAATTCTGAAGGAAGAATGAAAAAGCCTTTTTCCTGCACGATCATCTCCCGCGCATTCTCAGCCTCTTCGTCGGGAAAAGACGTGTAGTCAAAATCTTCCATGCCCGCTTCACGCTGCAATCTGTTGATGTAGTTGGTAATGTTTTCCGAAATGAAACGGTAGAACAGCATGCCTAATACGTATTGCTTGAAATCCCATCCGTCTACGCTGTTTCTCAAATCTTCGGCTGTCGCCCATATTGTTTTAAATAATTCCTGCTTTTGCTGTATGCTGGTTGCCATATCTGTGTTTATTTCTTAGCTTATCTACCTTGTTCCCTTATCCTCGCTGCAAGTACGCCGCCACGGCATCGGCACACCGTTCGCCGTCGATACCTGCCGACACGATACCGCCTGCATAGCCCGCACCCTCTCCGCAAGGGAACAATCCTTCTACGGTGACGTGCTGCAAGGTTTCATTGTCGCGCACGATGCGGATAGGTGCCGAGGTACGTGTTTCCACGGCAATCATTACTGCCTCGTTGGTCAGGAAGCCGTGCGAGCTCTTGCCGAACAACTGGAAGCCGCGGCTCAGACGACTACTGATGAATTTCGGCATCCAGAAATGAAGCGGCGAAGAAACCAGTCCCAGACTGTACGATGTGTCGGGCAGGTCGTAGCTCACCTTCCGGTTGATGAAGTCCGCCATGCGCTGCGCAGGAGCCGTCTGTCGCATGTTACCCTGCTGCCAGCAGAGTTGTTCCAGCTTCTCCTGAAAGTGCATCACAGCCAGTGTATGTACGCTTCCCTCGGGCAGTTTTCCCGAACGGGCTATCAGTTCCTCGGTCTGTGCCTCTGCCGAACCCTGAATGGTTTCGCACGCCTGAAGCTGCAAGTCGGGCAGGAGCAGGTCTTCGGGACGCAGTTCCACCACCATACCGGAGTTGCTCCACTTCGTGCCACGGTTGCTGGGGCTCATGCCGTTCACCACCAACTGGTGAGGTCCGCTGGCTGCCGGCACCACAAATCCTCCCGGACACATGCAGAAGCTGTACACCCCGCGACCGTCTACCTGCTGTACGAAGCTGTATTCCGCTGCCGGCAGATACTTTCCTCGTCCGTTCTTGTTGTGATACTGAATCTGGTCGATCAGCATCGACGGATGCTCCAGACGTACCCCCACGGCGATACCCTTGGGTTCGATGGTCACTCCGTTGGCATACAGCCAGCGGTATACGTCGCGTGCCGAATGTCCCGTAGCCAGAATCACCGGACCGTGGAAGGTCTTTCCCGTATTCGTTTCAATGCCCGCCACCTTGTTGTCCTTGATGAGCAGGGCGTCCATGCGTGTCTGGAAGTGTACCTCTCCACCGCAGGCGATGATGGTGTTTCGCATGTTCTCGATCACCCTCGGCAACTTGTCGGTTCCGATGTGCGGATGCGCGTCTATCAGGATGGAAGTACTTGCCCCGTGCTGGCAGAACACGTTCAGAATCTTGTCCACGCTGCCACGCTTCTTGCTGCGCGTGTACAGCTTGCCGTCGGAGTAAGCTCCCGCACCTCCCTCGCCGAAGCTGTAGTTCGATTCCGGGTCCACTTTGTGCTCACGGCTGATGCGGGCAAGATCCGTCTTGCGGTCGCGCACATTCTTTCCGCGCTCCACCACTACCGGACGCAGTCCCAGCTCTATCAGGCGCAGGGCAGCAAACAGACCGCCCGGTCCGGCACCCACCACAATCACCTGAGGCTTACCCTCCACGTTGCGGTATTCCGTCCGTACGAACTCCTCCTCGGTAGGCGTTTCGTTGATGAACACCTGCACCTTCAGGTTCACGTAAATCGTCCGCTGGCGGGCATCGATGCTCCGCTTCAGCACCCGTACGGCGTGGATGGTACGAATGTCGAGCCCCTTCTCGCGGCTCACGTATTGTTTGATATGCTGTTCGCTGGCTGCCTGCTCGGGCAGAACTCTTAGCTGGTATTCTTGTATCATAAATGGTTGTTTTTGTTTACGTTTTTTTCTTCTTCCATGAACTCTTCATACAGAGCTACGGGACCATAATGCCACAGTTGGGTCGACTGGTCTGTAAGTCGGCGGTAGGTATCAGAGCGGTAAAAGCGTAGCAGTGCTTCCTTGATACTTATTCCTTGCTGCCGGGCATAAATCTGTATCATCCGGGCTATCTTGCCGGGTAAAAACAAATACAGGTTATTGTTTGTTACTTCCAGATTCATAGATGTACCTCCTTGGTGGTCGATTTCCTCCATCAGCCACTGGCGGCTTTGTGTGTGGAGAATTTCGAAATTTTCTTCCAGATAAGTCAATACTCCTTGTTGGGAGAAAAGGTCGGCAACCTCTTTTCCTGTCATATTGTGCTCATGCCTGTACTGTTCCATGCAGAAAGTCACAAAGAAAATCCTGTCCAATTCTTTATTCTGCGTCATCATGACTTGTCATTTGTTTTTTGCACTCTTTTACCCGAACAGCTGCCGGAAAGCCTCTTCCACCTTGCGTACGGGTACCAGCTCGAAGCACCCGTACGGCGTGGATGGTACGAATGTCGAGCCCCTTCTCGCGGCTCACGTATTGTTTGATATGCTGTTCGCTGGCTGCCTGCTCGGGCAGAACTCTTAACTGGTATTCTTGTATCATAAATGGTTGTTTTTGTTTACTATGAATCAGAGTCAGGTTTAAATGATAATAAGCTGTCTGTATTGAAGCGGTCGAAGTCTGAGCTGAAGAGCCTGTCTTGTATGATGCGATATTTCTCAAATTCCGTTTCTGCAAAAGACTTGGCAAATTCGGCTGTTATTTTTCCAGCATCTGTCAGTACGGCATCACCTCCAGCTTCGAGAATGATGTCGATACGTTTAGCCCAGTCCTCCATGCTCATAGGAATATGCCGGTTTGCCATACGTTCTGCCATATCGAGAACCGCATTGACCAGTCGTCCCATATCTTCGAGTTCCGTTTGTTTCAAATAATTTTTTGCCACGCTTACATCCGGTTTTACGATTTTACCGTCGGGAGCATTTTCCCATGTTGTAAGTCCCATGTGTTCCTTTTCTGCGTTGGCGCGTGCCACTATAAGCTCGGCTGCTGTATGCCCGTGAACGGCATAATGCATTTTGTTTTGTACTTTTTTGAAAAACGCGCGTGTAGTAGGTGCATCCTTGTTGTAATCGATGGCCGTAGCGTAAATATCTGTCAGCTTTTGGTAAAACCTACGTTCGCTCAGTCGTATTTCCCTGATTTCGGCAAGCAGATGTTCAAAGTAGTCAACACTGATAAACGCTCCGTTTTCCATACGCTTCTTGTCTATCACATAGCCACGTATGGCAAATTGGCGTAACACATAAGTACACCACTGGCGAAACTGGGTAGCACGTACGGAGTTCACCCGGTAGCCAACAGAAATAATGGCATCAAGATTATAAAACCGGGTGTTGTACATTTTCCCGTCGGAGGCAGTTGTTTCCATTTTGGAAATAACTGAATTTTCATTCAGCTCACCGTCTTCGAATATATTTTTCAGATGCTTGCTGATGGCTGGCACTCCTATGTCGAACAGCTCGGCTATTGCTTTTTGCGTAGCCCAGATTGTTTCGTCTTTATAGAGCACTTGTATACCGTTCTCTTTTCCTTCAAGTTGGAAAATGAGAAATTCTGCCGTACTGTTTCGTATGTTGAATTTCTTTGCCATAAATTATCTTGTTAGCACTCTTTTACCCGAACAACTGCCGGAAAGCCTCTTCCACCTTGCGCACGGGTACCAGCTCGATCTTGATCTTCTTGCGGTCCAGTCCCTGCAGGTTATGCTTGGGGACGAGCATCCGTGTGAAGCCCAGCTTCTCCGCCTCGCTGATGCGCTGCTCGATGCGGTTTACGGGACGGATTTCGCCGCTCAGTCCCACTTCGCCCGCCATGCATACGCCCGCTTCAATCTCCGTGTCCATGTTGCTCGACAGGATGGCACTGATTACCGCCAGGTCGATAGCCGGATCGTTCACCTTCAGTCCCCCCGCGATGTTCAGGAAGACATCCTTCTGTGCCAGCTTGAATCCCACACGCTTCTCCAGCACCGCCAGCAGCATGTTCATGCGGCGCAGGTCGAATCCCGTAGCCGAACGCTGGGGCATACCGTACGCCGCCGTGCTCACCAGCGCCTGCACCTCGATGAGAAACGGACGGATACCCTCTACCGCACAGGCGATGGCAATGCCGCTCATGCCCTCATGGTCTTGCGTCAGCAGCAGTTCCGAAGGGTTGCTCACCTGCCGCAGCCCGTCCTGACGCATCTCGTAGATACCCAGTTCCGCCGTACTTCCGAAACGGTTCTTGATGCTCCGCAGGATGCGGTACATGTAGTGCTGGTCGCCCTCGAACTGAAGCACCGTATCGACGATATGCTCCAGCACCTTCGGTCCGGCGATGCTGCCCTCCTTGTTGATGTGCCCGATGAGGATGACCGGTGTACCCGTTTCCTTGGCAAATTTCAGGATGGAAGCCGAACACTCGCGCACCTGTACGATGCTGCCCGGCGACGAGTCGATGTTCTCCGTCGAAATGGTCTGTATGGAGTCGATGACCACCAGGTCGGGAGCCGTGTTCTTGATGTTCGTGAAAATCTGCTCCAGCGACGTTTCGCACGCAATGAGCAGGTTGCTTGCCTCGGGGTGGGGGATGCGGTCGGCACGCAGCTTCAACTGCCGTGCACTCTCTTCGCCCGAAATGTACAGCACCTTCTTGTCCGTGAGCCGGAGTACCGTCTGCAGCACCAGTGTCGACTTTCCGATGCCCGGTTCCCCGCCTATCAGCGTGAGCGAACCCTCTACCAGTCCGCCGCCCAGTACGCGGTTCAGCTCGTCGTCGCCCATGTCGATGCGCTCTTCCTCTCCTGAGGTGATTTCGTGCAGCCGCTGCGGTTTCGAGCGTACCGACTCGATGCCGTGCGCCACATGCTTGGCTACGGGCACTTCCTTGCGCACCACCTCTTCCACAAATGTGTTCCACTGCCCGCACGACGGACACTTGCCTGCCCATTTGGGCGATTCCTGTCCGCAGTTGGTGCAAACATATACGGTTTTTTCTTTCGCCATGATTCGTTGGTTGGGTTAAGTTCTTATCTTTGCAAAGATACTAAAAAACGGGCGTTTTTCCTCGTGTTTGGACGGCTTTCTTTCGGGTTTCGGACGGCTTGTGGCGGAAATCGGGGGAGGGTTTTCCGGGTGATGACGGGGCGATTTACCGGTTTTTGTACAAAAACTAAAATCTTTTGTACAAATTCTGCTGAAGGTCTTGTGGAAAAGTCCGGAATTTTCGCAGGCTTAAAAAAAGTTAATGCCTTTCTGCTTTCAATGCCCTCCCCGGAGTTTCGGCCGAAACTCTTCTTTGATTATATCTTTGTTTATTATATATAAAAGGAAAGAGTGGTGCCGTTGGTGGTGACACCCGTGTCCCGCTTTGGGTGATAATTGCCTGTGAAACAGAGTGGTAAGTGGTGACACCCGTGGTGCCGTCGGTGTCCCGCCTGCTGTTTGGCTCCCTTTTTTTCGACCTGCTGCCGGTGCGAACTTGCTTAAATCGCAACTACGTGCAGGGATGTTTCATTTCTGTTAAATTTTTGCGTTCCTGATAAAATGTTATGTGATTTTCTGTTTTTGTGAGGAAAATGTAAAGGATAATTTTGCTTTCGGTGTGATAGTGTCGGCGTAAAATCCGTAGGCTGGCTTGTATTGCATATTATTTGCATTTTTAATAATAAATTAATTAACATAATCGAGTTAATGTCCTGATAAATTTGACTTTTGCTCCTGATTTTTTAAATTTTTTTGCTATATTTGTGTTTGATTTATTAATAACACAAAAACAATTTGAGAAAACGTATGAAAAATCAATTGAAGCATTTTCTATTGTTTGCGGTGCTTGTCATATTTAGTACAGTCACTGCTGTAGCTCAGGCTACATTGAAAGGCAAGATTGTAGATGCGGAAAATAATGAGCCTCTTATCGGGGCAACGGTTTCCGTGCAAGGTTCAACTGAAGGTTCTGTAACGGACATCGACGGAGTGTTCTCGTTGAAAATACAGAAGTCGGGAGTAACCATCGAATTCAAGTATTTGGGATACAAGACCAAAACCATGAAAATAACCAAGAAGGGTGTTGTTGATCTTGGTACAGTTTCTATGGAGTCGGACGCACATGTGCTGAATGATGTGGTGATTACTTCGTCTATCGCAGTAGCCCGTAAGACACCGGTTGCCGTATCGAGTGTAGCCATGGATTTCATCGAAGAAAAGCTGGGTACACAGGAATTTCCTGAAATCCTGAAATCTACTCCGGGTGTACATGCCAACAAAGACGGTGGTGGATATGGTGACTCTGAAATCTATATGCGTGGATTCGGTAATGAGAATATCGCCGTGATGGTGAACGGTGTGCCGATGAACGATATGGAATGGGGTGGAGTTTACTGGTCGAACTGGGCCGGACTGACCGATGTGACTCGTACGATGCAGACACAGCGCGGACTGGGTGCTTCTAAGGTTTCTGCTCCTTCTGTGGGTGGTACGATTAATATCATCACTCAGAGTCTGGAAAGCAAGAAAGGCGGTACAGTAGCATATTCGCTGGGTAACGACGGTATGAACAAAATCCTGTTCAGCGTGTCTACCGGTCTTTCCAAGTCGGGATGGGCCATGACGTTGCTGGGTGCCAAGACCTGGGGTGACGGATATGTACAGGGTAGCGACTTCGAAGGATACAATTACTTCTTGAATATTTCAAAGCGTCTGAATGATGCTCATCAGTTGTCGTTGACTGTTTTCGGTGCTCCGCAGACGCACTATCAGCGTAATGGTGCCTTGACAATCGCCGACTGGAAGATGACTGAAGAGGTGTATGGCGTGAAGAATTACAAATACAATTCTACTTATGGTTTCGATAACGAAGGACGTCGCCGTACCAGCGAATATAACTCGTACCACAAGCCGCAGATCAGCTTGAACCATCAGTGGCAGATTGACGAAAAGTCATCGTTGAGTACGGTTGCTTATGTTTCTATCGGTCGTGGTTACGGTTACTCCGGACAGGGTAATGAATATTATGGCTATTCTTATCAGGACTGGAAGGGTGCCAACTATGGCGTGCTTCAGACTAAATTCCGTAAACCGGACGGTACGTTCGACTATGGAGCTATCGAAGACATCAATGCGCAGAGTGAATACGGTTCTATGCTTGCCATGAGCTTGTCGAAGAACTATCACAACTGGTATGGTTTGCTGTCGACTTATACTACCAAGTTCGGCAAGTATATCGACTTCTACGGAGGTGTGGATTTCCGTTACTACAAGGGTACACACACCAACGAAATTTCAGACTTGTACGGTGGTCAGTACTTCATGGACTCTACCCGTGGCGATGTGCTGGCTGAAAACAATATCGCTGCTGCCGACCCGATGTGGAAGTATGAAAAGCTGGGTGTAGGCGACGTGGTTTACCGTGACTACGACGGACATGTGCTGCAGGAAGGTGCTTTCTTCCAGGGCGAGTTCAACAAAGACAAGCTGTCGGCTTTCCTGGCAGGTTCATTGTCGAACACTACTTACTGGCGTTACGACCGTCTGTTCTACGACAAGGCTCATGCCAAATCGGATAATGTCAGCTTCATCGGATTTACTGCAAAAGGTGGTGCCAACTACAATATCACCGACAATCATAACGTATTCTTCAACTTGGGTTACATCAGCCGTGCGCCGAAGTTCTCTTACGGTGCGTTCATGCAGGCTAATGCAAGCCACGCCATCAACAAGGATGCCAAGAACGAGAAGGTGTTGTCGTTCGAGCTGGGTTACGGTTTCCGCAACAGCTGGCTGACTGCCAACGTGAATGCTTACTGGACCAAATGGCTGGACAAGGCGATGACAAAGTCTGGTCAGCTCGACAATCAGGAACGTACGGAATACTACATGAACATGACCGGTGTAAACGCACTGCACAAGGGTGTGGAACTGGATGTGAAGATTACTCCGCTGAGATGGCTGGACATTACCGGTATGTTCTCTTTGGGTGACTGGAAATGGGACAGCAACGCTACCGGTTATGCTTACGACGACAAGGGTATGCCGCTGAGAGAAGACGGTACTCAGGCAAGTGGTATCGGTGCTCCCGACCATGTATCGGCTTCCATCAACCTGAAGGGTGTACGTGTAGGTGGTTCTGCTCAGACTACTGCTGCTCTGGGTGCTACCTTCAAGATCAACAAGTCTATCCGTGTGGGTGCCGACTGGACTTACTACGGACGTAACTATGCTTACTATTCTTTCAGCGGAAGCGACCTGAAACTGGGTAAGGAAATCAGCATCGCCGACCCATGGAAGATACCTGCTGCAAGTCAGATTGATATGAATGCTTCTTATCGTTTCAAACTGGGTAAGCTGGATGCTACTCTGTCTGGAAACGTGAACAACCTGCTTGACTACCAGTACATTTCTAAAGCATTCAATCCTAAATCGGGAGAGGTTTCTGACCAGACGATTTACTGTTACTATGCTTTCGGACGTACGTATAGTGTGAGATTGAAAGTAAACTTCTAATCACCTGTTTAATAGAATAGAATTTATGAAAAAAATATTATTTATATCAACCGCATTGCTGGCTTCGCTGACTGCATGTGATGATTATAATGACCAGTTTAACCTCGACTCTCAGATTTCGGATGTAAAGAAGGGAGTCGCTATCAAATTGGCGGCAGCAGATTATGCAACCATTGCCAATAATGCAACCAACAAGGAAATCGCTTTGTCGAAAGACCCCGAAAACGGTACGTATGTAGCAGCGCTCGAGGCTATCGGAAAAAACAGATATTTTGCCAGCAAGACTGAAGCTGAATGGTTCCTGCCGGCTTTCATTACTGAAAAATATCCGCAGGCTGATGCCGGATCTCGTTTCTCGGTTTCGTACAACATGTATAAGGAACCGTCTACTTATCTGGCCGACTTCAAGAACCTGAAGGAATATACGCTTTCGAATACCGATTACCGCAATGTATGGGGTGAAACGGCTTCGGCTACTTATCTTTCTCCGTCTACCCTGAAGAAACTTCCTGAAGTGTTGTCGGGTGCCGTAAGCAATCCTGCCGAGGGAGATATGATGGTGGTAAACTATGCATATTCTGAATTTGAGCCGAGTGCTGGCGGTGGTTCTGTCGTTCCGATGGTGTACCAGAAGGTGACTTCGTTCGACGGCGAGGCTGGTAACTATGTGATTGCTGCCAAGGCTGACGACGGTAACTATTATCCGTTCGGAAAACTGGACAAGGAAAGTTATAACTATGGTTATATGAACCCGTCGCCTATTACGGTGGGCGAGAATGGTGTGATTGCCAATGCCGACGGTGCGGAACAGGTGGTTACACTGGGTAAGAGCGACAATGGATTTACCTTGCTGAACGGCTGGTCGAAGTATATTTACATGAGCGGTACATACAACAGCTTCAACGTTTCTTCTTCACTTCCAACCGAAGGTGGTGAATGGACCGTGAACAGCAACGGAGACGGTACCTTTGCACTGGTGAATGTAGAAAAGAACAAGACTGTAAAACTGACGTATGTCAACGATAAATACAGTTACGGAGCTTATCCGGAATCAAGCTATACTTATTTCTCTGACCCGATGAACAAGGAGAGCGACAAGTTCACCATCAAGGATGTAAAACTGCCGGAAGGTTCTACATATGTGTGGAAAATCGATGACTCTCATGGTTACTATAAAGGCTCTGCTTTCGTAAACAATAAGAATCTGGTTTCTGAAAGTTATGTGGTTTCTTCGGAAATCGACCTTTCGAAGGCTACAGCTCCGGTATTGAACTTCACTTTGGCTATCAACTTCCTGAATGGTAACAAGGCTACCGATTTCTTTACCGTAAGAGTTTCTTCTAATTATACGGGTGATGTGGCAGGCGCTACCTGGACAGACCTGACTTACGATGCATCGAAGGTGGGTAGCTCGTGGACCTTTACCAATCAGTCTATCGACCTGAGCCAGTTTAAGGGACAGAAAATCGTGATTGCATACGGTTATAAGAGTACAGACAAGTGCGCTCCGACTGTGGAACTGAAAAATTCTTCGGTGAAGGAAAAGAGCTATTGGGATGTATGTCTGTTTAAGGAAGTTCCTGAAAACGAAGTGGCTGCGGCTATGATGCGCATGACACGTGCTTCGGGTGCTTATGCTAACTCTTCTGCACTGTATGTATACAGCGACGGCGCATGGGTTGAATATAATAAAGAAGATGTAAATGTATTGGTTGCCGATCCGAAGTTCTACGCTGAAATCGGTACGGACTACGTTTCTAAACCATCGGTTATCTTCCCGGTTTATCTGGCACAGAAATTCCCGTATGCCGTGAAGGGCGAACAGGTAGCAGTGGTTTACAAGAAAACAGCCGACAGCAACCCGATTGTTGAGGAATATACACTGAACGGTACATGGGCTGCTTCTACTAATTACTCTACACGTACTACTATCTTCGAAAAGGCTGCCGACGGTACGTATACCGCACAGGCTGGTGTTTATCTGGATGAAGCACTGACTGGTGGCAGTGACGGTGGATTTACTGTACAGGATATCGCACTGACAGGTGTAAGCTATGTATGGAAGAGTGACGCAAGCTACGGATGGAAGGCTTCGGCATTTATGAACAATACCAACTATCCGACCGAAAGCTGGCTGCTGACTCCGGCTATCGACTTGTCGGAAGCTGTATCGCCGCAGTTGTCGTTCGAAGAAGCTCACAAGTTCCTGAACAACAATCCGCTTTCGGAATTCATGATGATTAAGGTTTCTACCGACTATGTAGACGATGTGGAATCTGCTACATGGGACGACGTGGAAATCGACGAAACACAGTGGTCCGACGGGCAGAGCTGGGACTTCTACAAAGTTGGTCCTTATAGCTTGAGCGCGTACATAGGTCAGGTTATCCGCATTGCATTTGTTTACAAGAGTACAGACAGTGCTGCTCCGACTTGGGAAATCAAGAATGCTTTGGTAAACGAAGCTGAATAATATTATAATGTATATCCGCTGGTTCTTTTTCTGACGAGGAGAAGAACCGGCGGATATTTTTCTCTTTACTCACGATATCTTAACAGGTTTAGTTATGAAAAAACATTTATTTATTTTAGGGCTGGCACTGGCTTTGTTCAATGTCGGCTGCGATGACCAGAATACCATCCCCAATGGTTATGTACAAACGACTCAGGAAGGAGCCTCTACGCTTGTCCTGAAAGGATACGGAAATGCTTCATTAGGCTTTTCTGTATTCCAGCCGGAAGGATTCGATTCTCCTCTCTATATTCAGGACAAGAAATTTTCGGGCAGTGCTTACAGCTTTACACAGGTAGCGGCTGCACGTCTGGATGAGATGACCACTGTGCCTGCAAACGTAGAATGGCAGTCGGATGCTACCGTTACGGCTGGTGCGGCTTACTGGGCTCGCTATACTGCGTCTTCGGTTTACCGCTTTGTGAAATTCCGTGTAACCGATATCAGTGGCAACAATGTAACGATTGAATATGTAGTTACCGACCAGACAGAAGAGCGTCCGAATGATAATGTCAATGCGAACGTGGGTTATGAGAATGTTTCGGTAACCGGATACGAAATTCCTCATCTGAATGACCAGAATGTATACGCCGATCATTATGTAACCATGGACGGAGTACAGATTCTGAACTATGCGCTGGAATGGGATAATAGCAAGCGTCATGCCAACTGGGTAGCCTTTACGTTCGATACAACAACTTCGGCCGATGTAGTGAAGCGTACGGATCCCTGGGCAGAAGACCCGAAACTTCCGGCAGAAATGCGGACTGGGGATAGTGATCATACGAACGACGGTTTTGATAGGGGACACCTGTGTGCTTCGGAAGACCGTGTTTATCTGAAAGAAGCTAATGATCAGACTTTCTACTACAGTAACATTTCGCCGCAGTTGAACGACTTCAACGGTGGTTTCTGGGCTAAACTGGAGGCTCGTGTACAGACATGGGGACGTTCTACTACAACCGGTACGTACGACAAGGTGTATGTGACGAAAGGTGGTACACTGAACAAACTGCTGAAGAACTTCAAGGGTACAGCCGTATCGGGTGGTACGCCTACAACCGATGCCAACGGATTCACCATTCACGGACTGGCTTGTCCGGAATATTATTTCATGGCTATCCTGAGCCAGAAAGACGATGTATTCCACGCCATTGCTTTCCTGGTTCCTCACAAGGAAGGATTGAACAGAACTCCTTCGTCTGACGAACTGAAAGAATATGTGGTTTCTGTAGACAAGCTGGAAGAGGAAACGGGTATCGATTTCTTCTGTAACCTGCCCGACGTGATTGAAAACGAAGTAGAGGCTGCTTACAACCTGAACGACTGGGCGTGGTAATAGGAGAATAGGCGTATGAAGAAATATCTGTTGACAGTAATATGGGCGTGCCTGGTTGTATCAGGCTACGCTCAGGATAAGAAAGGTACGCTTTACGGAGTTGCCTTTTACAATCTGGAGAATTTGTTTGATACGACTCACGATGAGGGTAAAAAGGATTACGAATATTTGCCCGACGGAAAGAACAAGTGGAACGAGGAGAAGTATCAGTCGAAGTTGAAGAATATGTCGACGGTACTTGGTTCGCTGGCAACCGATAAGGTGCCCGAAGGGGCAGCGGTCATCGGTATGGCAGAGGTGGAAAACCGTCGTGTGCTGGAGGACTTGCTGAAACAGCCGGCTCTGGCAAATCGTGGTTACGAAATTATCCATTATGAGGGACCGGACGAACGGGGTGTGGATTGTGCGTTTTTCTATAACCCGAAACTGTATACGGTGACAGCTACAAAGCTGGTGCCATATGTACTGGCTCAGCCGACTGACCGTCCGACTCGTGGTTTCCTTGTAGCCGACGGCAAATTGGCAGGCGAGCGTGTAGCATTCATCGTGAACCACTGGCCGTCCAGAGGTGCTGCTTCGCCGGCTCGTGAACGTGCGGGCGTGCAGGTGCGTGCCTTGAAGGATTCCTTGCAGCGTCTGGACTCGAAGATCAAGATCGTTATCATGGGCGACATGAACGATGATCCGATGGACAAGAGTATGGCAGAAGCCCTGGGAGCAAAACGTGAAACCAAGGACGTAGAGAAGAAGGATTTGTACAATCCGTGGTGGAATACGCTTGCCGGAGGTGACGGTACGCTGAAGTACAGAGGCAAATGGAATTTGTTCGACCAGATTGTATTTACGGGTAATTTCCTGAACAAACGCCATAAGAAACTGAGTTATTACAGTCACGAGATTTTCAAGCGCGATTTCCTGATACAGTCGGATGGCAGATATAAAGGTTATCCGCTGCGTACACAGGCGGGGGGCCGATGGATGAACGGCTACAGCGATCATCTGCCTACGGTGGTGTATTTCATCAAGAAGTAATTTATTCAAGTAAGATTTAGTTTTATTAGATGTAATATGATTTATTAAAAGATGATGCGTTTCAGTGACGCATCATCTTTTTTGTTTTCCATTGTAGAATTATTAAGGGGTATTCCACGTGTAGTCACGTATAGAGATGAATTGGGCTAAAAGGGTGTAGGTGGACTATGGAACAGGAGTCGTACGAATATTATAGGTTTAAAACTTTTTTGTACAAGTAATAAGAAGTTTTTTGTTCTGGAATACGTTTTCTTATATTGTATTTTTTTATTACAAAATAATTTGCTTTGTAGAAAATATTTAAATATCTTTATGGCGTGATAAGATAGAGAAGAGTATTTGAATGTTGTAATTGTATTTAATTTCTTTATTCTGTATGTCTAAATCTGTTTTGTTTTATATACTGGTATCGGCTTCTGTAATATTAGGTACTGTTCGTTTATCAGCCCAGGATATTGCTCTTAAGACCAATGGATTGTATTGGCTGACAACGACTGTCAATGCAGGAGTGGAGATTGCTGTTAGTAATAAGCTGACTATAGATTTTCAGGCAGCCTATAACCCATGGACATTTCAAAATGACAAAAAAATGCGCTTTTGGCTGGCGCAACCGGAATTAAAATATTGGTTGTGTGAAAAGTTTGAGGGGCATTTTGTCGGTTTCCATTTGCATGGAGGGCAATATTTCGGAGGCTTTAATGATACACGATATGATGGATATTTAGCAGGTGCGGGTGTATCTTACGGATATGACTGGATTTTATCACCTCATTGGAATCTGGAGATGGCGTTAGGAATAGGATATGCTCATTTGTGGTTTGATAAGAGCCCGCGTATTTATTGTGAAAAATGCAGGAATAGCGAACGGAAAAACTATTTCGGTCCAACTAAAGCTGCTATTTCGTTAATCTATGTTTTTTAAAAGAAATGGAGTATGAAGAAACGACGTGGTTTATTAAGTGGACTATCAGGTATAGTGTTATTCAGTTTGCTCGCTGGATGTGCTTCTGGTCGGCATCTCCAAAACCGACTGTCAGTACTTCCTGATTCCTCTGTACTGGTTCCGGATACGTTGGGGAGTGTGCATCTGGATATGGTTTTCCAATTGCCGGAACATTATTTGTCGAAACGTAACAGGCTGGTTGTTGTACCTCAATTACTGATAAACGGTGAGGTGCGTGAGGAATTGGCACCGGTTGTTGCTGATGCATCTATTTATGATAAGAAGCTAACTCGTAAACAGAAGATTGAGGGATATCGAGATAGGTATGATACACGAATGAAGATAGACGATGTTTCAAAAAGAATCGATATTCCTTACCGGAGCAGTTTTGTTGTTCCCGATGACATGGAAACCGGATATGTACGTGCAGTGATAAGTAAGGATGGCTGTGGTGAATGTACGGGCATTGATACGATAGACATAGCTCAGATTAGTAATCCGGTATCGCTTGTCGATGTAAAGAAGGGAATGAATCTGGTTTGGATAGAACCGGAGTTTGTCATCCGTCCGAAAATACGTGAGGGACGAGGAGAGGCACGCCTTCAGTTCCTTATAAACCGGTACGATATCAATATGGAGTTGGGAAACAACCGGCAGGAGATGGAAAGTATGACGCAGACTTTACGTCCGCTCTTTGCAGATACACTGGCACAGTTACGTGATTTTCTGATTAATGGGATGGCTTCGGCCGACGGAGGATATGCCTTCAATACCAGACTGGCACGAAATCGTGCGGCATCGGCCAGAGAATGGGTTATAGAAACATTGAATATCCGTCCGGAAATACAGAAACTTATAAAAGTGGGGTCCAAACCCGAGGGCTGGTGGCCTGTATACGAAGCGATGGTAGCAGACGGGAATCCGGATTCGTTGGCGGTAAAACAAATATTGACTCGTTATACGGAAGGAAACGATGATGTACAAGAACGTTACATCCGTAAGTTGCCTTGCTGGAATGACATTAAGAACAAATATCTTCAGAAAGACCGTAAAGTGGAATATATCTACAGTTATACACTCCGAAGCTTTACTACCGACAAAGAACTGCTGGATATGTATACAAAGCGTCCAGATGCTTTCAATGAAGACGAATTACTGCGCGTTGCTTCGTTAATGGAAGAAGATAGCAAGAAAAAAGAGGTTTATCATACACTGATGACATATTTTCCACAGTCGCAGGTAGCTGCCAACAACCTGGCAGTACTCTATTTGCGTGACGGAGAGGAAGAAAAGGCAAGGCATACACTTGAGAGACTTGATAGTCATTCTCCGGAAGCGATTAATACGCTTGCCGCAGGATATGTTTATGCTGGAGATTATGAACGGGCTATAGAATTATTGCAGGAAGTGGATTTGCCACAGGCACGTTATAATCTGGGACTTTTGAAAGCACGGCAGCGTAAATTAAATGAGGCTTATCATCTGCTGAAAGATTTTCGTGACGTAAATGTTGCAGTGGTAGCACTAAGTGTAGCCCGCAATACTGAGGCAAAGGAAATTATGGATAGTGTAGAAGATAACAGTTGTCTGGCCGAATATGTACGTGCCCTGATTGATGCACGTATGAATAATGATTCTGGTTTTTACAAACATATACGTAAAGCTTGTGAGCAAGAATCATTGCGTATCAGGGCTGCCGGAGAACCTGATTTTATTGATTATCGGGGGGAAGCTGCTTTTCGGAAAATTGTAGAATGATAAACATTAACAGAAGTGGAAGTTATGAAAAAGAATAGATTATATCTTGTCTGCTGGGTACTGATGATACACATGGTTGGGTTAACATCATGTATCCGTGATGAAATATTGCCTTGTCCGCCTCTGCAAGTGATGATTGATATTGAAGACAAGAATTATGACAATATTGACTTTATCGAAGAAAAGACCGGGTTGGATTTTCGTAAGGATGAAAGCATGAGCTTTCGGAGTTATATCCAAAAGTTGTTTTATGCGCTCTATGATCTGGAAACCGGTGAGATTGTTTTTACTCGCCATTTACACGATGTAGAAGGAGATGCTTCAATGGCTACTGCCTACTTGCCGGAAAATCTTCCGTTCGGGCGTTATGGATTGGTGGTATGGGGAAATATTCTCAGAGAAGATGGTATTGTTGCAGATGGTCGCTTTGGCACTTATGATTTGCATCAGGGACATGTAGAAGGATATGATGTGTATATGACTGCCGATGAATTACTCTATGATGAAGTGAATTACAGTTATATAGTGAAGTTGAAGCGGATTAAAGGGAAGCTGCTTATTCAGGCATTAAATTTTCCTCCGGAAATAGGTTGGTCTAAGAAAACGGTCAGTGGAGTAACCGGAAATGTAGATTATGAGTTGAATTACTCGGAACCGGAAACAGTAGTAACCTATACGGAGTGGAAAAACCGGACATCGGAGTTTGTAAGCAGTACGTTTTTGTCGCCTTCTGTCACTTCGTCCGGTAGTACGGTAGATGCAGATTTGTATGATGAGCCGGAAATGCTGGAGCCTGTGATCAATCTTGAAACTGTTTCTGTAGAAATAGAGCGCAATAAAATAACCGTGTTACGCTATGTATATGATGAGAGTACAGGTAATACAAACATTTATGTTTTACTGGATGACGGCTGGGATGCAGTGCATAATCTGGAGAAATAGACTGACGGAAAGATAGATGTTTAACCTAAATATAAGTGAGAATGAAAGCAAAATTTTTAATGATGGCTGTGGGGGCTGCTATGATGGCTTTTACGGCATGTACCAATGAAAAGATTGTTTATGTGGAAAGTGACAATGGTACTGAACAGCTTAAACCGGGCGAAGGTATCATTGAAATTGCATTGTCGAGTGCTACTACACGTGCGGCACGTCCTATCGATCATTTTAATCCTACAGTTGCTACTACGGATGGTGGAAACAATGTAAACTGTATTGGCTTTAGGGTGTATAATAATGCAGGAGAACTTGATGATAATGTAAAAGTTACTGCGGTAGACTCTGAAGTTTATACGAATGAAAACGGAGAAATCTCTGATGAATATATTTTGAATGAGTATGTGCTGCAGAGAAATTTAAGTAGCTATAGCGGCAATAAGATAAAAATTAAACTGTCGGGATTGTCTGCAGGAATAAATAATATTATTGCGTATGGATACAATGCTGCAAGTGGAACAACTTTTCCCTATACTTTGACGAATCAGCAAAAGGCGGTCGAGGTTGACGGTCAAGAGGAACCAACAATGGTTGATATTGTCGGCTTGAAATGTGCAATAAACACTACAGATAATCCAGAAAAGTTTCCTGAGGAGATTTTTTCAGGAGCCATTAAGGCAAGTGTAAATGAACATGGGTTGTTTACAGCAGAAAATACACTTACTCTCGAACGCCAGGTAGCCGGTATGTTGGTTTATCTGGAAAATGTACCTGCTTATGTATTGAACCAAAAAGTTGGAAAAATTACTATTTCTACCATTATTGATGTAGAAGGACTGTATTTCCCTTATAAAGGTGAGAATGGTGAGTTGAATCCAGCATATAATGGATATGGTAAGACTACCGGCTACTCTAATACAGATTTGTTGACTTTTACTTTTAATAAAGAAAATACGAGCAATTTTGAAAAAGCATCAAACGGAGATTCTTATATCTTCTCAAGAAAAAGTAATGGGAAAGAAGAAACCGACAATAAGAGATTTTTACTGCCAGACGAAATGGATGATGACGTGAAACAATATATGGATGACAACATAGAATGTAAGAGCAATACCTTGTTTGGCAGTTGTTTCCTGCTTCCATTCCCTGCAAAGAATACTTCACATGATGGCTGGAATGCACTGAACATTGTGTATTGGGATACAGAAGGAAATGAGATAAAAGCTGTTCGACTTAAAGATAGTAATGTTGGCAATGGTGACGGTTATTCCATTACCCGCAATCATTTCTACTCAATCGGTACAAAGAGGACATCGGATGTTCCAGATCCGGATGATGAAGAAGACCCTGATGATGATCCGTTGGATATCGATGATGTAACCGGTTACGATTACTATTATCTCCAGATTGACGATGCATGGGACGGCTATTTTGGCTTAAACAAGTAATTTTTTTTAGTTAATCACTCTTATAATAAAAACTGACTCGCCTGTGATGGGTGGGTCAGTTTTTTTTATGCGGCAACAGAGGAAAGTTTATTTTTGCTGTGAAGGTAACGCTTCCGCTATACGTTTCACGATGCCCGGTCCCTCGTAGATGAAGGCTGAATAAATCTGTACCAGATGTGCGCCTGCCTTGAGCATGTTGTGGGCTTCCAGCGGTGTCATGACGCCTCCAGCTCCGATAATCAGCATGTCTTTGGGGGCATGGGCGGAAAGGTATTTGACAACTTCTACCGACTTGTGGATGACCGGCAGTCCGCTGATACCTCCGGCACCTACCTGAGTGATTTCCGACTGACTGGAGTGGATGAGCAGCGAGCGGTCTTGTGTCGGTCCGGTAGCGATGAATCCGCTGACGTGATGCTGGCAGGCAAAGTTGATGATGCCGTCCAGCTTTTCGAGAGGAACATCAGCCGGAAGTTTCAGCAGGACAGGCTTGCGTACATGCTGCTTCTCGTCAGTCAGGGCAGTGAGTATGGTACCCAGTATCTCGGGAGCGATGCTTCCCCAGTTGATGGTATAGTAATCGGCATACGTGCTGAACGTATCATACAGGTCGGTAACCTCCGCTACAGCCAGGGCTTCGTCGGCCGGATGATTGCTGTTGATATTGACACCCAGTATATATTTTCCGTTTCGTTTCCGTTTCAGGTTTTCCAGTACGGCAGCCTTTCCGGGATTATTGAAGCCGGTACGGGATACTAAGGCATGGTCTTGCGGCAGACGGAAGATGCGCGGTGAGGGGTTTCCGGCAACCTTTTCGGGGGTAACCGTTCCTACTTCGAGGAATCCGAAGCCTAAATCACTTAATTCGTCGAAACAACTTGCTTCCTTGTCGAAACCGGCAGACAGTCCCACACGGTTGCCGAATGTCAGGTTCTGCCACTGGAAGGGAGCAGCCTTAGGGCGGTAAGCCGAACGGATCAGACCTTTTACCGGGGGCAGGTGACGATATACATGAAGCATGGTTATAATCTGGTTGTGGATTTTCTCTGCATCGATACGGAATAACCAGGGACGAATAATTGATTTATACATAATTGTAAATATTAAATTGGTTTTCGTACTGCAAAGGTACGACTTCCGTTCGAGAATCTGTCATAAAAAAAAGTTATCGCCTATTACTGCCTGTACAATGGGGGGACATAAAAAAATCTCTCTGTTGTTTTACGCGCTTGCAGAGGCAGCAACAGAGAGATTTCCGAAATCGTTATTTCTTATTTGATGTGCTCGCGAATCTTTGCCAGATAGGCACGCATTCTGGTCGCATCCTTCTTGTTGATGATGTCCAGCAGCTCGTTCAGCTCGGTACGGATACCTTCTACATGTGCCGGAGTACGCGGGTTGAACAGAATTTCCTGCAACAGAAAATCGTCTTCACTCATCACTCCCTTGGCGATAGCCATGTGGCGCTTGAAGGTAGTACCCGGAGCATCCTGATGTTTCATGACCGCTGCAAAGGCAAATGTGGAAACAAAGGGGATAGACAGAGAGTAAGCCACTGTTTCATCGTGCTCCTCGAACGTATATTCGAAAATATTCAGTCCCAGTCGTTGATACAGGTCCTTGAAGAAAATCTTGCCCAGATGGTCGCCTTCCTTGATAATGATAGCATTCTCCGTGCTCAGTTTGTCGAGGTTGGCAAATGTAGGACCAAACATGGGGTGAGTAGATACGTAACGGAAGCCACAGTTTTCATAAAACTCTTTCAGTCCGGTCTTGACAGAAGCTATATCGCTGATGATACAGTCTTTGGGAATAAGGGGAAGAACCTGATTGAAGGCATTCAGTGTATATTTGACGGTTGCCGCATTGATGACCAGTTCGGGTTTGAATGTTTCTATTTCGCTGGTATCGGTGAACCGAAGGCAGTTGTACATGAAGCGCAGACGCTTGGGATCGACATCGTATACCGCAACTTCGTGGTCGAAGCTCAATACATCGGTAAAGAACGAGCCCATTTTTCCTGCTCCCAGAATTAATATTCTCATAGTTCGTTGAATTGTGATAAAGAAGAATCAGAAACTCGCTGCTGCCGTGGTAGGGGAGTACGTGGTTTCTGATTCCTTTCTTGTAGTAATTACTTGTTGATGATTTCCAGTTGCTGGCGTACACTTTCTTCGTGGATAGCCTCGAATACCTGTTTGATGAAGTCGGCATCCATTCCGCAGAGTGAGCCTTGTGCACCACGCTTGTCGAGAATTTCGTTGTAACGTCCGGTCTGGAGAACCGTCATGTTATGTTCTTTCTTGAAAGTACCGATCTCACGGCAGATACGCATACGTTTGGCAAGGATTTCCATGAGTTCGTTGTCGCAACTGTCTATCTGCTGGCGAAGCTCGTGCAGGCTTTCAGTCGACTGGTGTTCCTTACGGATAACCAGCAGGTTGAGGATGTAATCGAGTACATCGGGAGTGACCTGCTGTGCGGCATCACTCCATGCACAGTCCGGGTTACAGTGAGATTCGACAATCAGTCCGTCCAGTCCCAAGTCCATAGCCTGCTGGCAAAGCGGTGCAATCAGTTCACGCTTACCGCCGATATGGCTCGGGTCGCACAAGATAGGCAGGTTCGGAATACGACGGCGCAGTTCGATAGGAATATGCCACTGCGGCAGGTTACGGTAAATCTTCTTGTCGTACGAAGAGAATCCGCGGTGGATAGCTCCCAGACGTTTCAGTCCTGCATTGTTGATACGTTCCAGTGCACCGATCCACAATTCCAGGTCGGGGTTGACCGGGTTCTTTACGTATACCGGAACATCCACACCTTTCAGTGCGTCGGCTATTTCCTGAACCGCAAACGGGTTGGCAGTGGTACGGGCACCTATCCACAGAATATCGATGCCGGCTTTCAGACATTCGTATACATGCTTGGCAGTAGCCACTTCGGTAGCGACATACATACCCGTTTCCTGTTTCACACGCTTCAGCCATGCCAGTCCGTCTACGCCGATACCTTCGAAACCTCCCGGTTTGGTACGTGGTTTCCATATTCCGGCACGGAAGATTTTAATACCCTTGTTGGCCAGTTGGGTAGCTGTGGTCATAACCTGCTCTTCTGTTTCAGCACTGCAAGGACCTGCTATGATAAGAGGGCGTTCCTTTGAAACACCTTCCAGTTCGATGGGTTGTAAATTCAGTTCCATATACTATCTTTTTTTAGTTTATTATCTTTAGAATATCGCTTTGATACGTTTCAGGGCTTCTGCCAGCTTCTCTTCCTTGGCACAGAGCGAGATGCGGATGTACCGTTTTCCGTTGCTGCCGAAGATGAATCCCGGTGTGATGAATACCCGTGCTTCGTGCAGCACCTTTTCGGTAAGGTCTTCCACATCGGCATACGAGTCGGGAATTCTTCCCCACAGGAACATACCTACCTGATCGGGATCGAACGTACATCCCAGCGTCGTCATGATTTCTTCTGCCAGTTTCCGGCGGCGGCTGTATACGTTGATATTGGCTTCTTCGTGCCACTCTGCGCTGTTGCGGTAAGCCTGAGCGGCAGCCAGCTGCATAGGACGGAACGTTCCCGAGTCGATGTTACTCTTTATCTTCAGAATCCACTGAACAAAAGTAGCATTGGTGGCAAGCATACCTACACGCCAGCCCGGCATGTTGTGGCTCTTGCTCATGGAGTTGAACTCGATACAGCATTCTTTGGCTCCCGGTACGTTGAGGATACTGATGGGTTTGCGGTTCAGAATGAAGCTGTACGGATTATCGTTTACGATGACAATGTTATGGCGGCGTGCAAAGTCGACCAGTTTTTCGTACAGTTCCATGGTAGCATTCGCACCTGTCGGCATGTTGGGATAATTGGTCCACATGATTTTCACACGGCTCAGATCCATCTTTTCCAGTTCGTCGAAATCGGGTTGCCAGTGATTGTCCTCACGCAGGTTGTAGTTGACAATCTCACTTCCCAGAATCTTGTTCAGCGATGTATACGTAGGATAGCCTGGATTCGGTACCAGTACCTGATCGCCCGGATTGACCAGTGCCAGTGTGACGTGCAGGATACCTTCCTTCGAACCGATGAGCGGCTGAATTTCCGTAGCCGGATCAAGGTCGACGTTATACCAGCGTTTGTACCAGTCGGCCATAGCCTTGCGCAGTTCAGGAATACCTACCGTAGGCTGATAACCATGTGCGTCCGGCTTTTTGGCATTTTCGCACAACACCTTGATGGTTTCTTCCGAAGGCGGCATGTCGGGGCTTCCGATACCCAGACTGATGACGTCTTTTCCTTCGGCATTCATTTTTGCCACTTCCTTCAGTTTACGGCTGAAGTAATATTCGCTTACGCTTGCCAGTCTGTCGGCAGGCTGTATGTTATAATGTTGATTCTCCTTCTGCATATTCTCCTAATATTTTAAGTGCTTTGGTGAGCGGGGTTACCGCATCGATGGATTGTTTATATCTCAGATAATCATTGAACATTACATCTACGTAAAACATATATTCCCATTCGCGTCCGATGATAGGCAATGATTGAATCTTGGTCAGGTTGATGTTGTAAAATGAAAAGATGGAAAGAACTTTCGACAGACTTCCTTCGCTGTGCGGAAGGGAGAAGACGATATTCGCCTTGTTTACCTTGGAGCGGTCTTTCAGCTCGTCGGCAATCCACGGGTCGCATATTACCAGAAAACGGGTAAAGTTGTGCTTGTTGGTTTCGATGCCTTCCTGAAGAATCTTCATGTCGTACATCTCGGCTGCATACTTGGAACAGATAGCCGCATGTCCTTTCAGTTGTTTGTCGTGAATGTCCTTGGCACTTCCGGCAGTATCATCCGTTTCTACCACTTTCAGTTCCGGATGATGCTGGAGAAATTCGCGGCACTGTGCCAGTGCTACCGGATGAGAATTGACTTCTTTCAGGTCTTTCCAGTCTTCGTCGGGCAGGCACATGATGCTGTGGCTGATGCGCAGCTTGTGTTCTCCGATAATGGTTGCCCCGCTTTCGCGCAGCAGTTCGTAGTTATGAAGCAGGCTTCCGGCTATCGTATTTTCTATGGCAACGAGCCCGATGACATTGCTGTCCTTGCGCAGGTTCTCGAATACCTCTTCGAATGTATTGCAACAGATCAGTTCGATTTCCTCATTCTTGAAGTATTTATGGGCTGCAATGTCGTGATATGACCCCGGTACACCTTGTATAGCTATTCTTTTCATTTGCTTTTGTTTTAAAATAAAAAATCCCGCTTCTGTTGAAAGCGGGATTTCGTTATATCATTTTTATTTATTCATTGGTTTATTATACATATGCGAACTCCCGCTTCACTTCATTGCTAAAGTAAAAGTAAAAAAAGTAAAAGAAGAAGTATGTCGCAAAAGTTTTCATTCTTGTTCTGTTATTTTGTTATCATTACGGTTGCAAATGTAATACTTTTCTTGAAAAAACAATACTTTTATGAACTTTTTCTTTAAATATTTTCTTTCCACGACATATTCGATTACATTTGTGTTATGACAAATGTATTAATTTAATGCACTATTACCATGAATTATAATTTTGATGAACCGATAGACCGGCGAGGTACGAATGCGGAAAAAATAGAAGGAATGAAGGATATCTGGGGACGGACAGACCTTATCCCCATGTGGGTGGCAGATATGGATTTTGCTACACCTCCGTTTGTGCTCGATGCGGTGAAAAAACGTTGTGAACATCCTGTACTGGGCTATACATGCAAGCCTGACAGTTATTATCGGGCGATAATCGACTGGGTGGATGCTCGTTATGGCATGAAGGTAGAAAAGGAACAGATTACTTACGTACCGGGCATTGTACCGGGACTGGGAATGGCGATCAATGCTTTCACTCATCCGGGTGACAAGATTATGATCATGCCTCCGGTGTATCCTCCATTCTCGTGGCTGGTAACCCGTAATGACCGCCGTCTGGTGGAGTGTCCGCTGGTATTGGAAAACGGCAAGTACCGGATGGATCTGGATTTGTTCCGCAGGGAGATTAAGGGCGTGCGCGTATTTATTCTGTGCAATCCTCACAATCCGGGTGGAGTAGTCTGGACGCACGAGGAGCTGAAAGCTATAGCCGATATCTGTGCGGAGGATAATGTCATTGTCTTTTCGGATGAGATTCATGCCGACCTGACGTTGCCTCCTCACCGACATGTACCTTTTGCCATGATTTCCGAACGGGCAAAGAACAATTCCGTTACGTTCATGGCTCCCAGCAAGGCTTTCAATATGCCGGGAGTGGCAGCTTCGCATGCTATTATTTATAATGAGGGACTACACAAACGGTTTGCTACTTATATGGAAAGTTGTGAATTCGGCGGTGGGCATGTCTTTGCCTTCCCTGCAGTAGAGGCTGCTTATTCCAACGGAACGGAATGGCTGGAACAATGTCTGGCTTATATACAAGGAAATATTGACTATCTGGATGATTATCTGAAAGCACATATGCCGAAAATCAAGGCTATGCGTCCGATGGCTTCTTATCTGGTATGGCTGGACTGCCGTGATTTGGGTATGTCGCAGCAAGAGCTTGAAGACTTCTTCGTATCGAAGGCCCATCTGGCTCTGAACAACGGTGAGACTTTCGGCAAGGAAGGTATCGGCTTTATGCGAATGAATGTGGGCTGTACTCGTTCTGTTCTTGAACAGGCAATGAAGCAACTGGAAGAGGCTTACAACCGTTTATAAGATAAAAAAAGGCTACCCCATAAAGGATAGCCTTTTTCTGCAATGTCGTTTGAAGTAACGAATTAAGCTTCAGCCGGAGCTTCTTCAGCAGCCGGTGTTTCTTCTGCATTAGCAGCAGCTTCTGCTTCAGCTTTTGCAGCAGCTTCAGCAGCTTTCTTTTCAGCTACTTTCTTAGCGATTTCTTCGTTTACTTTCTTTTCTGCTTCCAGACGTGCTTTTGCTTCAGCTTTCTTAGCTTCATCTTCTTTAGCCTTCAAAGCAGCCAGACCATTCTGCTTGTTTTCTTTCCAAGCGTTGAAGCGAGCTTCAGCAGTAGCTTCATCGAATGCACCTTTAGCAACGCCACCCAGCAAGTGTTTCTTCATGTAAACACCTTCGCGTGACAAGATGTTGCGTACTGTGTCAGTAGGCTGAGCACCTACCATTACCCAGTATAATGCACGATCAAAATTCAAATCTACTGTGGCAGGATTGGTGTTAGGGTTGTAAGTACCAATTTTTTCAGTAAATCTACCATCACGTGGTGCTCTTGCATCTGCAATAACAATTGAATAGAACGCATAGCTCTTGCGTCCGTTTCTCTGCAATCTGATTTTAGTTGCCATTTTTTAAACGTTAATTTTTTAATGTTAATGATTTGAATTATGCTAATATCCCGTATTAGCGGCTGCAAAGGTACGATTTTTATTTGTATTACAAAAGGTTAAGTAGTTATTATTTGTTATTTATTTCTCGAAGCCATTTTTCCAGTTCGCCTGTCCACTGGCGTTTGTAGGTAAACGAGTCGCGGAATCCCCATCCGTGGCCACCGATAGGATAGGTGTGCAGGCTGGCAGAAACTTTGTTTTTTACCAGTGCCATGTAATAGTTCACGCTGTTGGCTACCGGCACTGCACCGTCGTCACTGCTGTGCATGATAAAAGCCGGAGGGGTTTGCGGAGTAACCTGCAGCTCGTTGGAGTATTTCTGTTCGAGTTCTTTAGAGGGATTTTTTCCCAGCAGGTTGTCGTGTGAGCCCATGTGCGTATACGTCGGGTCCATGGTGATGACAGGGTAGAACAAAATCTGGAAGTCGGGACGTGTTGCCGCATCGGTAAAGTGAGTGGCAGCCGTGCTGGCAAGATGTCCTCCTGCCGAGGAGCCCATGATACCTAATTGTCGGATATTCCATTCATCGGCATGTTGGCGCATGATGCGCAGGGCCTGTTGTGCATCGCTCAGAGGAACTTCATAGTTTCCGTTGGGCATGCGATACGTCAGAACGGCATACGTGATACCCTGGCTGTTGAACCAGTTTGCCATATCGTGTCCTTCGTGCTGCATGGCAAGGTGAGTATATCCGCCTCCCGGGCAGGCGACGATAGCCATTCCGTTGCTGTTTTTTGCCGGATAAACGGTAAGGGTAGGCTCTGCTACGTAGAGCGGTCCGTTTTCTACCTGCTGGGTCATGTTGTTTGTGTTGGGAGCTCCGTTGGGCCACAATTTAATTTCTACCGGGTTCTGAGCGGAGAGTATGGCCGACAGAAAGACCATGCTCAAAAGAAATAGTTTTTTCATACGTGTATTGATTTATTTTGTTGTTGAATATTCTTTTCGCCATTCGTCTTCAATTCCTTTTATTGTTGCAGGATGAGGCCCGTAGGCTTCTTCCTGTCCGTTAGACATCTGAAGTTAGTCAGGTCTATACCTATAGGACTTCTGGATTGGCAGGTTCAAAGATAGCATAATTCTTTTAAGATAACAAAACACCCACAGACTTCCGTTATGTAAAGGATATCTGTGGGTGAATATTATTAATATGTATAAATCTGTGCTCTTTGGCTTAAGATTTCTTGATGTTCATGCTGGCTTTTACCAGATATACAATCAGCAGTACATAAGCTACCAGCGAAACCACCTGACTCAGCGGATTTTCGAGCCATGCCTCGTTTACGAGGTTGATACCTCCGAAGCGCATAGCCGCGCTGACCACTCCCATCAGGGCACCGCCGGCAATGAAACCGGAAGCAAGCAGCGTTCCTTTTTCTCCACGTTCTGTGTTGACGGCTTCATCTTTGCTGCGGGTAGTAACGTACCAGTTGACAGCTCCACCTACGATAAGCGGCAGGTTCAGTTCCAGCGGGATAAACATACCCAGTGCGAAAGCCAGTGCCGGCACCTTGAAATAAGTCAGTACCAGTGCCAGTACAGCTCCTATACCATACAGCAGCCACGGAGCAGCCACACCGTTCATCAGCGGTGATTTCACTTCCTTTATTTTTTTCAAATGCTGATTTATATTCT